>JGI24709J26583_10000447_pt1 | contig 34847 bp, 25 predicted proteins | sample BioPla2DNA1_FD_26583 | JGI IMG/M metagenome (IMG submission 26583) | reverse complement strand
ATTCGTGGACATTATATCATAGGTTTGTTAAATAATCTACAATAAATAAAGTTTAATTTAGATTAATTAGTGATTAAGTATATTTTATATAGATGGGGAATTCCAATTTGTGCTTGAGTGTGCAACTACTACTATTTTAAAGAGTATCTACTAGACTAAAGGAGACATAATCACGAGAAAGGGTTCTTAAAGAAGGGATAAAGGAAGCCGCACATTTCATTGCAATAATAGGGATTGCTTTTGTGCGGCTTTTTTTATTCAATATTAAATTATAAGAGATATAACTGCTGATCTTTTAACGAAAAGTCTTGTATTAAAATATCCAGCTATCTAAGTTTTCTTAGGCTTTGCACATGTATCTCTGACTACTAAATTGCATGGTACAATAATTTTACGTGGAAGTATTGACTTGTTTTCAATGGTTTGTCGTAATGTTTCAATAGCACAATCAGCCATAAAACCCATGGGAATATTGACCGTAGTAAGAGGTGGTGTCATAAATTGTGTCGATGTAATATTGTTGAAGCCAATAATACTAATATCATTGGGTACATTTATATCGCATTCACTCAAAGCACGCATTACGCCATTTGCCATTGAATCGTTGGCAACAAATAAGGCAGTTGGTAATTTACGGCCCTTCTGAATGGCTTCTAATATGGTTTTATAACCTTCCTCATAAGATATTTTGGCGCCCTCAAAAAAATACTGGCTATTATATATACCATGTTTCTCAAGTAATTGTATAAATTCTTGTTTACGATGATCTACGATTATTTCCTGCTCATAGCCTACGACTTCTCCACCGACAAAACCAATCTCCCGATGACCAAGGGAAAGAAAATATTCTATAGCTTGCGTCACTCCAAGCTTGTAATTGGGTGTAACGGAACTATAGGTGGCTTCCATTGGAGATGAGTCAAGGAATACTATATTTTTAGTAAAATCTCTTAGCATATTCAGCTGATTGGGATTAAAGCGCCCTATAGCAAGCATACCATCGATTTTAACGTCCACGGTAAGTTTATATTCTCCATTCACATTTACCACTCGTATGGTATTCATATTAGAAAGAGCACATTGTTTTTCCAAAGTCGTCATCAAATACAGATAGTAAGGGTCGCTCAACATCTCGTATTCTGAATACCAGTCTAATATTAGTATGGAAAGTCTTTTTAAGCGTGCATTCTCAGCCTTTCTGGCTTTTATAGTTTTGTAATCAAGCTTTTCCGCAGCTTCAAATATTTTGAATTTAGTTTCATCTGGCACACTTAATGTCTCATCATGGTTTAGAACGCGAGAAACTGTGGTTACGGAAAGGCCGGTTGCCCTTGCAATCTGCGAAAGCGTTGCCATTTTTACACCTCACACTCATTGGTATAACATACTGTTTTTACTTGTATATTTAATATCAATTAGTATATCAGAAATAAATATAATAATCAAACTCATCTTAGTAAATAGTAATGAAGAAGGGTGAATAATATTTAGTAAATATTTTAGTAAATAAATATTGACATATAAATGAAACGGATATATAATGATTTTGTACAAAACCACTAAAATGAAGGGGGATTTACTTTATGAAAAAAATTTTATTAGTAATTAGTGTTATTGCTTTAAGCATTGGACTTTTTGCGGCTTGTGCAAAATCCACACCTGACACGGCTACTAACACTAGTGGAAACCAACAAAAAGATTCACAGCAGAAAGACACTGAAGATCAATCAAGTTCATCAGAAAAGCAAAAGATAACTGTATGGGCATGGGACCCGAATTTTAACATCGCAATTATGAATGAAGCAGCATCTATTTACGAAGCAGCACATGATAATGTTGAGTTTGAAATTGTTGAGATGGCAAAGGCTGATGTTGAACAAAAATTACATACAACACTTGCTTCAAAAATGACAGAAGGACTTCCTGATATAGTTTTGATTGAGGATTACAATTCACAAAAATATTTGCAATCCTATCCAGGTTCCTTTGCTGATCTAACAGACAAATTAAACTACAATGATTTTGCTCCTTACAAGGTTGAACTTATGACGGTAGATTCCAAAATATATGGTATACCATTTGATAGTGGTGTTACTGGTTTCTTCTATAGAAGCGATATCCTAGCAGAAGCTGGTTATGGTGCAGAAGATTTGAACAACATTACTTGGGATCGCCTCATTGAGATTGGTAAAGATGTAAAAGCTAAGACAGGAAAAGCTATAATTTCATTTGATAAGTCTGATGGTGGTCTAATGAGAATTATGCTAAATTCATCCGGTCTATGGTACTTTGATGCAGAAGGTAATATTACAGTTTCTAATAACGAAGCTTTAAAGGAAGCTATGGAGACCTACAAAAAGATTCTTGATGCTGACATTATAATACCTACTGCTGGCTGGAATGAGTGGGTAGGAGCATTTAATAATGGTGATGCTGCGTCAGTAATTTCAGGTTGTTGGATTACTGGTTCCGTGAAAGCGGCGACAGATCAGTCAGGAAAATGGGCTGCTGCTCCAGTACCTAGATTAAACTATACTGAATCTAAGAATGCTTCAAACCTAGGTGGATCAAGCTGGTATATTCTTGATGCTGCTCAGAACAAGGATCTTGCTATCGATTTTATGAATGAAGTTTTTGGTGGCAATGTTGATTTTTATCAAACAATTTTAACCAATAATGGTGCGGTTGCTTCTTACTTACCTGCTATCAAGGGTTCTGCATATTCTGCTGCTGATGAATTCTTCGGTGGTCAAGCAGTGTTTGCTGATATGGGTAAATGGATGAATGAAATTCCATCTATCAACTATGGTTTATATACTTACGAAGCCGACTCCGCAATTATGGCTAATCTTGAAGATTATCTCTCAGGATCTAAAACTGTAGAAGATGCATTAAAAGATGCAGAAGCACAATTAAAGAGTCAGATTCAATAATTATTTTGATAATAAACGGCGGGGCGGATGCTCGCCCCGCTTATTTTTTTTGATTACCTGACGCAATCTATTATTGATTGGGGGATTATAATGGAACGAAAACTTAAAAAATATGGCTTGATATTTATTGCCGTAGCTATGATTCTACTTGCTTTATTTATGTTCTATCCAGTCTTATATTCTTTTTATTTATCCTTGACATCAACTAAACTGGGTAAGACAGATTTTGTATGGTTTGCGAACTATAAGCGTATTCTAACAGATCCTCTGTTTTGGACATCTTTAAAGAATACTTTTGTGATTTTATTGATTCAAGTTCCAGTAATGCTATTTCTAGCATTAATTTTGGCAACAATTCTTAATGATAAAAGCATAAAATTTCGAGGGTTTTTTAGAACAGCTCTCTTTTTACCCGCTGTAACTTCTTTAATTGCTTATACGATTTTATTTAAAATGCTGTTTTCTTATACAGGACTTTTAAACACTACGCTAATGCGAATTAATCTTATATCCGAACCCATTGAATGGATGTCCAATCCCATAACTGCTAAAGCGGTATTGATTATTGCTATGATTTGGAGATGGACCGGATATAATATGGTTTTTTATTTATCAGGTATGCAAAACATATCAGAAGATATATACGAAGCTGCATCTATTGATGGAGCCTCAAAAATTAAAAGCTTCTTTATGATTACGCTTCCTCTTTTAAAGCCAATGATTTTATTTACAACAATTATGTCAACAATAGGAACTCTTCAGCTATTTGATGAACCTATGAATCTTTCACAGGGGGGCGTGACTGCGGCAACAATTGGACCGAGCAATTCACTGCTTACCTTAAGTGTTTATATATATAATTTAAGTTTCAAATATGTACCGAACTTTGGATATGGTGCGACTGTTGCTTATGTAATTGTCATATTAATCGGTATTTTAACTCTTATCCAATTCCGTGTAGGAGCTACTGACGACGAAAAAGAAGCAAGAAAATTAAAAAAACAAAATAGACGTGAAAAAAGGAGGGCGTAAATGAAAGGCAAAATTAGTATACCAAGAATTTTTATTTATTTGTTTTTGATAGTGGCTTCCTTCCTTTCCATATTTCCGTTTTTTTGGATGACTACTGGAATGACAAATAGCGCGGTAGATATTGTCAGAGGGAAAATGACTTTTGGCACTATGTTTTTTGAGAATATTCGAATATTNTTTAGTGAATATGATATGGCACTTGTCTTATTTAATTCAATTAAGGTTACAGGACTTACTGTAGTTCTTTGCCTTTTGATTTGTTCAATGGCAGCTTATGGATTTGTTATGTATAAATCTAAGATTACCCAAAGGTTGTATGCTCTGACTATGCTTACTATGATGATTCCTTTTGCTGCATTAATGATTCCTTTATTTCAAATTATTGTTCAGTTTAAACTTTTAAACTCACATTTTGCTTTAATTATTACAGGGGCTTCAAGTGTCTTTATAATTTTCTTCTTCAGACAAAGCTTTGTGACATACCCATTTGAAATAATTCAAGCTGCCCGTGTTGATGGTGCAGGAGAGTTTAGAATATTTTTTAAAATATTTGCCCCGTCTATGAAGAGTACATTCTTTGCAGCAGCTATTTATGCTTTTATGACTAGTTGGAACTCCTATATGTGGCCTCTAATAGTGCTACAAACTAATGACAAGAGAACTACAACATTATTAATTTCCTACCTGTCTTCTGCTTATGTACCACAATATGGTGTTATTATGACGGCGATTGTTATTTCAACCTTACCGATTATTATTATATTCTTTGCATTCCAAAAGCAATTTGTACAGGGAATGCTTGGATCACTAAAGGCTTAAAGCACTAGAAAGGATTTGCTATGATGAGCATTTCGAAACAATACAACTTGGATTGGCTTACAGATCCGGAGATATTTCAGATAAATCGTCTTCCTGCCCATTCAGATCACCTTTTTTTCTCAGAGGACGAGGAATTGCAATTAAATCTGAACGGAGGATGGAAATTTTGCTATGCCAATAACTTACATAATACAGATTGGAGTTTTTGGCAGGAAGGATTTTGCGATGAGGGTTGGAATGACATAGAGGTTCCTTCCCATATACAACTTCAAGGTTATGGGATTCCCCAATATACCAATACCATGTATCCATGGGATGGACATGAGAAGTTAGTTCCACCACAGATTCCAACAGAGTTTAATCCTGTGGGTTCTTACGTAAAGTACTTCCATCTACCAGACAACTTTATTAATAAAAAAACGGTACTACGCTTTGAAGGTGTAGAAAGCGCAATGTATGTTTGGATGAATGGAAAGTTTGTTGGCTATAGTGAGGATACCTTCACTCCATCGGAATTTGATGTTACAGAGCAAGTTAAGCCCGGAGAGAATCGCCTGTGTGTAGCTGTCGTACGATTTTGCAGCGGTAGCTGGCTGGAAGATCAAGACTTTTGGAGATTCTCCGGTATATTTAGAGATGTGGCATTATATTCATTACCAGAAGTACATGTGACAGACATTGATGCGAGACCTTGCGTAAGCGAGGATTTAAGTGAAGGGGTATTAGAGGCGGACTTCCTCTTAGACTATGAGGAGTGTGATGGAGCAAAAATTCATATTTCCTTGTTAGATGCTGATGAAATCTCTATAGATTCATTTGAAGCATTAGTTGAAAAGAAGATTTGTTTTGTAAGAAGATTTCAGAATATAAATCTGTGGAGCGCAGAGAAACCCTATTTATACAAATTAGAATATAAAATTATTAGTCAATCAGGAGCCATTATAGAGCAGGGAAGAAGTAATATAGGCTTTAGACGATTTGAAATAAGAGACGGTATTATGTATCTAAATAATAAACGTATTGTTTTTCATGGGGTTAATAGACATGAGTTTTCCCATAAATCCGGTCGTGCAATTTCTAAAGAGGATATGCTCACAGACGTTCTATTGATGAAGAAGAATAATATCAACGCGGTTAGAACATCCCATTATCCTAATCAATCCTACTTTTATGAGCTATGTGACCAGTATGGAATATATATGATAGATGAAGCCAACTTAGAAACTCATGGAACTTGGATGATTATGGGGGAAGTGAATATTACAGAGAATACTGTTCCCAACGATAATGAGTGTTGGCTAGGTGCAGTATTGGACAGAGGTATGTCCATGGTAGAAAGAGATAAGAATCATCCTTCCATATTAATGTGGTCTGTTGGTAACGAATCTGCTGGAGGAAAGGTTCTTTATGAATTGGCCCAGTATTATCGAAATAGAGATAAGCTTAGGCTTGTTCATTATGAAGGGGTATTCCATGACCGAAGTTATGATAACACCAGTGATGTGGAAAGTAGGATGTACGCAAAGCCTCATGAAATAATTGAGTACTTAGAAAATGATGCAGAGAAACCCTTTATTTCCTGCGAATATTCTCATGCAATGGGCAACTCTATTGGAGGAATAAAAAAATACATTGATATAGAGGATAGCTACCCAATGTATCAAGGAGGTTTTATCTGGGATTTTATTGACCAGGCTCTTGAACATAGGGATCCAAATGGGCAGATATATCTGGCCACCGGAGGAGATTTTGGCGATCGTCCTAATGATGGTTATTTTTGCGGTGACGGATTGCTTTACGCCGATAGAAGGGTAAGCTCCAAAATGCAGGAAGTTAAATTCGTATACCAAAACCTGCAAATCCATTGTGATTCAAAAGGTGCCCTTATAAAAAACAAATTCTTGTTTACTAACACCAATGAATTTATGCTTAATTATAGGCTATTAAAAGATGGTAAGGAAATTAGGAGAGGAAGCATGTCTGTGGATATCCCACCTCTTAGTGAGCATTATGTTCCTCTACCAATTGAAACAGATGATAACGGTGAATACATTCTGGATGTGTCCTTTGTATTAAAGAAAAACTTACCTTGGGCTAATAAGGGCCATGAAATATCATTTGGACAGGGAGTTATAAGTAGGCCTACATTGAAAATTGAAGAAAGCCCCGTGCAAATAATCGATGGAGATGTTAATCTTGCTGTTAAAATGCAAAAAGTAAGGGCAATGTTTTGGAAGGTTGATAAAACCCTAAAATCCCTTAATGTAGATGGAAAAGAGCTTCTGAAAGCCCCAATCAAACCAGACTTTTGGAGAGCACCTATAGACAATGACGCTGGTAACCATTCTACTTTCGATTGGGCTATTTGGAAGGGGATTTCTCTTTATACCATGGGAAGTAGACTGACCCTAGAAGATAAGGATAAGTCCATAACTGCGGAGTATGCCTTTCCAATTATGAAGGGAAAAGGATGTACTATGCACTATCAATTCTTAGGCAGTGATATATGCAAAATTACTATGAGAATGGATGCCCTTAAGGAAATAGCAACCCTTCCTCAATTTGGTTTTACCTTCAGCCTTTTATCAGAATTTAATAGGGTGAGATATTATGGTAGAGGACCAATGGAAAGCTACGTGGATAGAAAAGCTGGTGGCCGTATAGGAATTTACAATCATAGGGTTGAGGAAATGATGGAACCTTATCTCAATCCTCAAGAAACAGGAAATAGAACTGATGTAAGATGGATAGAGATTATGAATGATGATGGAACTGGTATCAAAATATTCTCAGAGACACCTTTTGAAGCCTCAGTCTTGCCCTTTACGTCCCATGAAATCGAAAATGCAGGACACATCAATGAGCTTCCTCCGGTCACCAAAACCGTAGTTAATATATCTATGGCTAAGAGTGGCGTGGGAGGAGATGACTCCTGGGGTGCCCCAATCCATTCAGAATATTTAGTTAAATGTGATAATAAATTGGAATTTGATGTATATATACAAGGCTTGAAATATTAGGGTTAATACAAGTCTAAAACCTGGGATCATCATAACTTTAAAGAAAAAGACCTTGTATACTTTGAATTTTAGAATAAGCTGGTTTATCCGTATAATTATTATATTATATTGATGACCAGCTTATTGAATAATATTTGAAAGATAGGTTAATATTTTGTTTATAGCTAGGTTCGTATAGCATTGAGGCACTACTATGTGTAGTGCTTTTTTATATAATAGGAAAGGACGTCCGATTATAAAGAGGATTATAAGCATTTGCTTTTAGATCAGCATACCAATATACTATAAAGCATAATATCAATAGGAGCAGGATTATTAGCTCATGCTACTGAACAAGTATTGCATCAACTTTGCATGCTTATACAGAAAATCTTGTAATCTTAAAAGATAGGCCTTATAATGGAAGCAGACTGCTTAATGTATTAGGAAATTAAATAGTAGTACAGTGAATACATGACATATAGTATATTATTTAGATAGGAGTGAGATATATATAATGACAATAAGAGACGTTATGGATGCCTTAGGTGCTAGATTAATAACAGGTGAAGAATGGTTGGAAAGAGAGGTTCACGTTGCTTGTGGTTCCGATATGATGAGTGATGTTCTTGCCTTTTTAAAAGATCAGTCAGTATTATTAACAGGTTTATGTAATCCTCAGGTTATTAGGACTGCAGAAATGATGGATATAATTTGTATAGTGTTTGTAAGAGGTAAATATCCAGATGAAACCATTATTGAGATGGCGAAAGAAAGGGGTATTGTTCTTTTAGCATCAGGTCACAGAATGTTTTCAGCTTGTGGTAAGTTATATGAAAAGGGCTTAAGGGGAGGTGCTCCTTACCGATGAGTGATGTGGTAACTTTACGCTACGATGTTATTCCAGGGGATTTTATAAAAGCTGGAGAAGCATCTAGCGATGTTAAAAAAAAGTTAATGGATATAGGCATCAGCCCAGATGTTATCCGTAAGACTGCCATCGCCATGTATGAAGGAGAAATTAATATGGTAATCCACTCTTTAGGTGGATATGCAGAGATTAGTATATATCCTAATGAAATCACTATATTACTAGTTGATAATGGCCCGGGTATAGATAATGTAGAGCAGGCCATGTCAGCTGGGTTTACTACAGCTCCAGATGATATTAGGGAATTAGGATTTGGTGCCGGAATGGGGTTTCCTAATATGAAAAAATACACAGATGAAATGATAGTTGAAAGTCAGCCGGGAATAGGGACAAGGGTTATGATGAAGGTTAATATATAAACAAAGGAGAATACATACTTGAAACCACGAGATTTTCTAGGTATGAAAGAATTTAATGTTCTATGTGAAGGTAATAATTTAGACAGGGAAATTAGTGTACCGTATTGCTGTGATTTGTTAAGTGTAGCCATGGCTAATATGCCAGCTGGGGCTGCTTGGGTCACTGTTATGGCCAATGTCAATACTCTGGCAGTTGCAACACTTACTGATGCCGCCTGCATAATTCTTGCAGGAGGGGTAAGCTTAGATGAGCTGGGTCAGAAAAAGGTTACAGAACAAGGGATCACAGTATTTAAGACAGAGCTTCCCATATTCGAAGCAGCCTTATTGGTACACAAGCATCTTAATGGATAAAATATTCTATGATCTTCATATCCACTCCTGTCTGTCTCCTTGCGGAGATGAGGATATGACACCAGCTAATATCATAGCCATGTCGAAACTAAAAAATCTTGATCTAATAGCGGTAACAGACCATAATTCCTGTAGAAATTGTCCATCAGTCATGACTCATGGAATGAGAGAGGGAATCCTAGTAATCCCAGGAATGGAGCTTTGCACTCAGGAGGAGGTTCATGTCTTATGCTTGTTTGCTAGATTAAAAGATGCTATGGATTTTGATGCCTATGTATATGATAGGCTTATTAAGATAGAAAATGTTGAGAATATATTTGGAAGACAGCAGATATATGATGAAAATGATAGCTGTGTTGGAATGGAGCCCAATTTATTAATCAATGCCACGGAGATATCCTTTGATGAATTGGGTGATTTAATGGATGAATTTCATGGGATTTATATACCAGCTCATATAGATAAAAATTCTAACAGTTTATTATTAAACCTAGGTTTTATACCACCTACATCTAAGTTCTCATGGGTTGAAGTAAAAGATATCACCAGGTTAGAGAAGCTTAAAAGAGATAATCCATATCTTAAGCAGTGTGATATAATCAATAATTCAGACGCCCATTCATTGGGGCTAATCAATGAAGCGGTGAATCAGCTTACAGTAAAAGAGAAAAGCATAGAGGGAGTATGGGATGCTTTGCACAGGATATAATAGAAAGAATAGATTGTAAAACCCATTATTTGTGATATACTAAAATGAAATAAGGAATTACAAGCTGGCTTGTAAATTCCTGGTGTAGTGGGAAGATCATGAGGGGGTTTTCTTCATGATCTTATTAGAATAAATTTGCAAAGGAGCAAGAAGATATGGATTTAATTGATATCAGAAAACTATATCGAAACAAGGAAGAATACATCGGTAAAAAAATTCAAGTTGGTGGTTGGGTAAGAAGTATAAGAGATTCCAAGAACTTTGGATTTATTGTACTTAATGATGGAACCTATTTTGAACCTATTCAGGTTGTTTATCATGATACACTAGATAATTTTGAGACAATTTCTAAGCTTAATGTAGGATCTGCATTAGTAGTTTATGGAGAATTGGTAGCGACACCAGATGCTAAGCAGCCCTTTGAAATTCAGGCAGAAAGAGTAGATGTTGAAGGAGCTTCCTCACCGGATTATCCTCTTCAGAAGAAGAGACACACACTTGAGTATCTAAGAACTATAACTCACCTAAGACCTAGAACTAATACCTTCCAAGCAGTGTTTAGAGTTCGTTCTTTGATTGCTTATGCGATTCATAAGTTTTTCCAAGAGAGAGATTTTGTATATGTTCATACCCCAATAATCACAGGAAGTGATGCTGAAGGTGCAGGGGAGATGTTTAGGGTTACTACCCTTGACATGAACAACCTTCCCTTAACAGAGGACGGTAAGGTTGATGATAGTGAGGATTTCTTTGGTAAAGAGACTAATCTAACAGTAAGTGGACAGTTAAATGGTGAAGCCTATGCTATGGCATTTAAGAACATTTACACATTTGGACCAACCTTTAGGGCTGAGAATTCCAATACAACCCGCCATGCAGCTGAGTTTTGGATGATTGAGCCAGAGATAGTATTCGCAGATCTTATGGACAATATGAACTTAGCAGAGAGTATGTTAAAGTATATTATCAACTATGTCCTTGAACATGCTCCAGAGGAGATTAACTTCTTCAATCAATTTATAGACAAGGGTCTTCTAGATCGTCTTAATAATGTTGCAAAATCTGACTTTGGTCGTATTACTTATACTGAAGCAGTTGAAATCCTTGAAAAGAATAACGATAAATTTGATTATAAGGTGTTCTGGGGCTGTGACCTTCAGACAGAGCATGAACGCTACTTAACAGAGCAGGTATATAAGAAGCCTGTATTTGTTACAGATTATCCTAAGGAGATTAAGGCTTTCTACATGAAGCTTAATGAGGATAATAAGACCGTTGCAGCTATGGATCTTCTAGTTCCTGGTATTGGTGAGATTATCGGAGGTAGCCAGAGGGAAGATGATTATGACAAGCTGGTAAAGAGAATTGACGAAATGGGTCTTAAGAAAGAGGACTATGATTACTATCTTGACCTTAGAAAATATGGTTCAGCAAGACATGCTGGATACGGACTTGGATTTGAGAGATGCGTTATGTATCTAACAGGTATGGGTAATATTCGTGACGTAGTTCCTTTCCCAAGAACAGTTAACCACTGCGAACTATAATACATGACAAGTGAACTGGCTTGCCAGATCATCTTATATTAATCTAATAACAAAGAGGGAAGCCAATTTGAATATGGCTTCCCTCTTTCCGAATCTTATATAAAGATAATTAATCTCGAGTTAAGAATTCTTGTAAATATAAATCTTAAGTGCCTTTATAGCTAGTATTAAAGCATATATACCTAAAGCAACTAGAACAATAATAGGTATATAAAAGAAAACAAATGGTAATAAAAAAGCGAAACCAAATCTCATAAATAATCCCTCCATATGTAGTTATATCATAAGATTAACATACTGATGTCGGGGGAGCAAGATAAATTGACAAATTTTACCTGTTATTTACTTATTACTTATTATGTGATCTAAATATATAAGGTTTTACCCTTTCCAGAGCAAATAATAGTATCATACCCATAATACCAGCAGTGAGGACCTCTCCAAGACCTACAGTTAGCATCATAAAAGGAATAGGCTGTGCTTCTCCATAGGCATATTTGATAACCCAAGGAATTATAATTGCATTGGATAGGATGGGAGGTATTGGAACTAGGAACTTGTTCCTCCTTAGATAATAGGATAATATAGCTCCTATTAACGTGGCCATAGGGCCAAAGATAATATCCAAAATATCTGCTCCTGTTAGGATTGCACTAAGAAAGCATCCTATAGTAACACCAGGAATGGCAGCAGGGGTGAAGTAAGGTAGGATGGTTAATGCTTCTGCAACCCTTGTTTGGATAGGTCCATAGCTTATTGGTGCGAATAAAATCACCAGTAAGGTATAGATAGCTGCAATCACAGCAGCTTCTGTGATAAATGTAACCTTTGAATTTCTCATATTTAATTCTCCTTTAGTTTTGTTTTACGTGTGGAAGGTCTCGAACACACGAAGTTGATTTTCGAAAGTCTTGATTAATTTGGAATCAGACTTGTTAAGTATAGCATGAATATGGAGCTTGTCAATCGATGACTCAAATTTAATTCTCAAATTCCAATCCTCAATTGAGTTATTATACCTGTTACCCTTATTACTCCGACAAGTAAATATTAGCTCTTTCCATAATGTTATCTGCTGTTTCCTCTGCTGATAAGCCTCCTTGAAAGAATTCTCCTACCTCTCCCTTAAGGATTGTCATAATAGATCCATTGTATATAATTCTGTTAGATATGGCAGAATAACGCTGAACCAACTGCTCCATTTGATTTTTATTAAGGGCTTCAAAGAATTGTACCTGATCACTTCCATCTTCATTTTTAACCGAGACAGAAAAGCCTTTTATTTCCACCAAAGCCAATTGGATTTCATTTGCTAAGTTAAGCTCGTTATTGATATACCTTTCATCCCCTTTATATTCGTCAACTATACCTATGCTATCCCCAATGGTTTTCAATATTTTTAATTGGGAAACCAACTCATTCTTATCAATTTTCCCATCTTCATTTATTATCTTTGTCGTTAAATAGGGGGCAAAGGTTTCCATAAAATCCTCCAAGGTCATTTTCCCAAATATTGTTTTGTCCTTATGGTTTGACATATAGTCTGCCAAATTCTCCAGATCAGATATGTTTTTTGCATCTGAAGTTCTTCCGCACAAAATCCGTGGAATAAAGCGGGCTGGCAGATAATAGATCTTATCCCCTGCTCTATAATTATCTATAATATTAGTATATAATTCTTTCCTATTAATCATGGGCTGAATAATATCACTCATATCTGTCAGAACGCCCTTTTCTATTAATGAATCCACAGGTAGATCATCTAATACAATGATATCAGGACCCTTGCCTGATAGAAGCTCTGTGTTAAGTGCACGTATATAGTCATCTTTAATTGTTTGGTCAGCTTTTAGATACTCTTCATCAGACATGACTATATTAAAATTGATTTTTATATCAGGATGTGTTTGACGAAATAAGGCGGCCCCCTGTCTTAGGGTTGGGGTGTCTTTTATGACATAAATATTCAGTTCATCTGAAGGTACTGCATTGACCATTTCATCATAGGAGTATTTCATAAGAGAATAGCCATTTTGATGACCATACAGAATATAATAATTTGAATCTGATGCTGCAACAAAGCCAATGGTGTGTAGAGTCTTCATAGTTAATGATGTTAAATCTCCATCAACAATGGTCTGCCACATAGAAGTGCCTTCCTCCAACACATGGATACCTCTCTCGTCACAAAGAGTCATTTCTTTCTTATCCTTCATATCAAAATAAGTATTCATATATCCGTAGAAATCAGATTGGTAGGGATAAGTAATCTTACTATAATCCTTTGTATCATAGACATCAATTCCTATCAGCTTCTCACTATTATCTGTCTTTCCAAGAATAATAGTCTTAGCTGAGGCACTTAGTATGTTTTGCGCATATCCTTCACCAATAATACTTTTTTGTATGGAATACCTATCCTTATCGTAAAAGATTAGGTCTCATGAAAGAAAAAGAGCCACTATACTACCATCTTCCATGGCTATAACTCTTCTAGGAACATTGTAGAACATTCCATCTTCAGATACCTTCTCCCAGCCTTCAGGAGCAATAACCTCATATGTAAGGTCGTCTTTACTACGAAGAAGCCTTCCTTTATAGTTTCCTTCCTCTATAGTTAGATAATATAAATATTGATTTCCTAGTTCATCTTCAAAAACTGCGGGTTCATAAAACTCTTCTTTTGGTAAAGCATCGGATTTAAGCCACCCTGGAGAATCCTTCTCCCAGCTTCCGTCTTCCTTCATCCGGTATCCGGTAATGATTATAGAATTGTTATAGGAAAATGCATATAAGAATGGCATACCATCCTTTTTTGCCAATTGTAAGGTTGTTGATTTGCCAAATGCTTCAGGTAATACTAATTCCCCTTCAACATACCGTCCTTTTATGTTAAATTCTGAATCCCCTTTAGTGTACGAGTCTCCAGGCTCCAAAGTATCTATAACTGAAGCATTATTTTCTTTTGTACTACAAGCGGTAAGATGTAGTATAACTACAAGTAAAACTATAAATACTTTTTTCATTTCTACCTCATTTCTGGTGTTTTAGCACCTTATAATAATAATAGTAACACCCTTCCTGTCTAAGTACAATTTTAAATTAAGGGCTTTTAGGGGTGTGATATATTACGGGCGGTATATTAAGGAACATTATCAATCTGTTAGTATACGATTTAAAAAAGCTATGATTTCGGAGGAGGAACTAAGTACAGTATTAAAATACGAGGAAATAAAGCACTGGGGAAACACTCCCTCTATTAGTGCATGGAATTGCCTAGAAGAACAAACCATCACTAATAAAGAGCTATCCCTCTCATATAAAGTCTACCTCATTGAAGTATATGGAGATGTTAAGTGGGTATATCCTATGGAACTTACAGCAGGAAATTTAATCAATCCAAATGATTACAAAGGCTGCATAATTGATAGAGAAACAGCATATCAGCTATTCGGAACAGTCGATCCTATAGGTAACTGTATTAGTTATGGGAATGAATATTTTTATGTACGGGGAATTATAAGGTCACCAAAGCCCATTTTCTTTAGACAAATACATGATAAAAAGCATACCTATTCCAACCTAGAGCTGGTATATGGTGGGGATGTAGATGGGTATGAGCTGGCTAAGGGATTTATTATGCAAAATAATTTGACAGACTCCTATATTATTATAGATGGTTCTTTTTATGGAAAGGTTTTTAACAGCCTTTATAAGGTTCCTGGATGGTTTCTTTGCTTTTATGTACTTTATCAGATATTAAGGGCAATATGGAAAAGAAGAACTATACCCTAACAAGTACTTATCCTTTCCCTGGGTTTTTTAACCGTCTGGATAGTGTTAAAACGGTTATTAGATTTTCGGATATCTATACCCCAATATCTTATCCCAACCAAATGGTCTGATTTTTCCTTCTGGACAGGAAGGTATAAGGAATTACATAACCAAATAGACCAAATAGCCTATCAAACTCCTGTAATAAAAGATATCCTATTTGTACGCTGTGCAAAAAGATGCATGGTCTATATACTAGTTTCCCTTACTTGTATGTGGAAATTTGCATCAAAAATACTCTGTCCCAAAGCCTATAGGCTGTAAAAAGATAATAAGACTTGGAAGTTAATAAAACTTTATAAAACCTAGCCCAATGTGTTAAAATAAAATATACAAGGAGGGGTTTGTCCATGAAGTTCATACATATAGGTGATGTTCACTTAGGAGCAGTTCCGGATTCCAATAAACCCTGGGGAGAAGATAGGGCTAGGGAAATATGGAAGAGTATGGAGCACATTATTGATGTCTGTAATAAGGAAGAGGCAGACCTGCTTCTTATAGCAGGAGATTTATTTCACAGACAGCCCAAGGTTCGAGAGCTAAAGGAGCTTGATTATCTGTTTAGTAAGCTAGAAAGGGCTCAGGTGGTAATTATGGCAGGAAACCATGATTATATAAGCTTGAGGTCTAATTATAGAGAATTCCCTTGGAGTGATAGGGTTCATATGTTTTATAGTATGGATCCTCAGGTACTGGACTTTCCGGAGATTAATACTAAAGTCTATGGATTAAGCTATCTTCAAAGGGATATAAGTGAGGCTTTATATGATGATCTAAAACCTGAGGACAAGAATGGGTATCATATCCTTCTTGCCCATGGAGGGGATGAAAAGAACATTCCCATTAATAAGAAGAAGCTTCAGGCTTCAGGATTTGATTATATTGCTCTTGGTCATATACATAAGCCTGAGATTATTAGTGAGAGGATGGCATATTCAGGTTCATTAGAACCCTTAGATAAAAATGAAACTGGTGAGAGAGGATATATTNTTGGTAGTCTTAGTAAGGTTACAGACTTTACTACAAAGACAGATATTAGATTTATTCCAAGCTCCCATAGGGAATATAGGAAGATTGATCTTAATGTTGATTCTACTACAACTAAGGGGTCTCTAAGGGACCAAGTAGTAGATGAAATCAGGAATAATGGAGAGCAGAACATATATATTATTCACATTAAGGGACTTAGGGATCCTAATATCCATTTTGACAATAATGAAGTTATGGAATTAGGCAATATCATTGATGTAAATGATTTGTCAATACCAGATTATGATTTTGATCGCATATATAGAGAGAATAAGGATAATATGATTGGCCTTTTTATAAAGAAGGTTCAGGAAAGCTCTGAGAATGATGAAATTAAAAATAAAGCCCTATATTACGGAATAGAGGCTCTACTAGAAGCACAGGAAGAATAGGAAAGGTTGGTTTTTATGGTTTTTAAAAGATTAAACTTAAAATACTTTGGTCGATTTCAAAACCAAGAGATAGAATTAAAACCAGGTATCAACCTTATCTATGGGGAAAATGAAGCTGGTAAATCTACCATACATACATTTATTAAGGGTATGCTTTTTGGAATAGAAAGAGCAAGGGGTCGAGCGGTGGCTACAAAAGAGGATATCTATCAAAGATACCTACCCTGGGACTATCCAGGGGCTTATGGTGGGTCAATGGATATAAGAGTAGCCCATAAGAGCTATCGTATTGAGAGAAGCTTTCATTCTAATGATAAATACTTTAGAATATATGACCTTGAAACAGGCCGAGAAGTAATACTTAATGATGATCATATCAGTGAGCTTGTTCCTGGGCTGACAGAGTCAACCTATCGCAATACTATAAGTATTGAGCAGTTGAAGGCTTCAACTGATATGGAGCTGGCATCACAGGTAGGTAATTATATTGCTAATATGTCTCTATCTAAAAGCAATGAGGTTAATGTATCTAAAGCAGTAAAAGACTTGACTATTAAGAAAAAATCCATCGAAAAAGCTCTTGATCAAAAGGAAAAACAAGCTCTGGAGGTCCTACTTAAGGAGGGTTATGAAAAAGAAGAAAAGCTTGAGACCCTTACTAAGGAGCGACAGGAAAGCCTAATTCTTAAGGAAGCCTTGTTAAAAGATAAGATGAACTTAGATAGAGCCAGTGAGGGAGAAGAAGCTAGAAGGATGGAACAGCTTCCTGCTATATTGGAAAACTATAAAAATTATGGTGAAATAAACCAGGAACTTGGGGATATAAAAAGTCTGAAAGCCAAATACCAAGAAAAAGTAAAGGAGCTTAAGCTAGTCAATAAGGATGAAGAAGTTGCTTCCATAAAAAACCCAATCCTACCCCAGGTCGTTGCTGGAGTGGTATCCATGGTCTGTTCAATAATATGCTTGTATACCTTTGGGATCAATACAGGTGGAATTATAAGTAGTATGGTCTGTATTCTGATGGGGATTTCCATACTTGTGGCCATCAATTATCGTTTTATAAGTTATAAAAGGAATATGGAGCAAATAGCAAAGGATAAGGAAATAAAAATAAACTTTGCTATAGATAATGTGATAGAGCAAATAGATATGCTCAGTAGAAGAGAAAGAGAGACTGAGGATAGATTAGATATTATATATGAACAGATCATGAAATATGTTCAGTATTTCCTTGAGGCAGATGAGCTTTCAGATGATACTATGGTGAGGTTAGAAAAGATTATAAGGGGTAAAAGACAGGAGCTTAATGCTAGCCTGTCAGATATTAATGAAAGACTTAGGGACCTTCAATTAGACATTGAAAAGCTGAATTGGGAGATTGGATTATTAGAGGATAATGAAGATGAGCTAAGTAGTAACAAGTATAGATATGAGGAGATAGTTCGCAGACAGGAAGAAGGTAAGGTTGAGCTTGAGGCTGTTAGGCTTGCACTTACAACTATACAAGGATTATCCATGGATATTCATGATAGCTTTGGTAAGGATCTTAACTTAAGAGTATCAACAATAATTGGAGATATAACTAATAAAAAATATAATGATATTAAGATTGATGAAAACCTAGATATTAAGGTGGGGTGGAATGGTAACTACATCCCTATGGAAAGGTTTAGCGCAGGAACCATTGACCAATTGTATCTATCCCTAAGAATAGCTGTATCTGAGTTACTTGTAGGGGATGAAACCATGCCAATCATACTTGATGATAGCTTTGCTCTATACGATGAGAACCGTACAAGAGCAGCCATGAAGCAATTAATAAGGGAGAAGCAAGTAATAATATTCACATGTCATCAAAGGGAAAGAAGGATACTTGAAGAAATGAATCTATCCTATAATTATATTGAAATATAAGTTTGCATCATTATAATATAGGCAAGGAATATTAGTGTGTTTTATATTACTTGAATATTTCATGAGCTATGGAAATTTATTTGAAAAGAGTACTTTGGAGGAAGTCTACCTGTGGATTATAAAAATTCAAAAGAAAAAGAAAAAAAGCAAATTAAGAGGAAGAAAAGGAAAGCTCCTCATAAAGCTTCCCTAAGTGCCGTTATTAAGACAACACTTCAGGTTTTATTGCTTCTGCTCTTAATCACTATAGCTGTTGGAATAATATATTTCTATCAAACCTTTGGTAAGGAGCTATTAGAAATTCAAGCTGCAGCTAGACAGACCGTTAATGCTTCGACCCCAGATACATTTAAGGATACAGAAACCAGCTTAGTATATGATTCGGATGGTATATTAATATCTGCATTACGGGCTGAGAAGGATGTATATTATATTAATTATGAGGATATCCCAAGAGAAGCCATTAATGCTATGCTGGTCTCGGAAGATCGTAAGTATCTTGAGCATGAGGGAGTTGACTACATTGCCAATATCAGAGCACTGCTGGCTCTTATAAAAAACAAGGGAGAGATAACCCAAGGGGCTAGCACTATAACTCAGCAGCTGGCTCGTAATGTTTTCTTGACCCATGAGGTTACTTATGAAAGAAAGACCAAGGAAATATTTTTAGCCATTGAGCTGGAGAAGAAATATAGCAAATTTGATATATTAGAATATTACTTTAATAATATATATTTTGCCAATGGATATTATGGAATTCAAGCCGCCAGCTATGAGTACTTTGGAAAGAGTATCACAGGGATTAGCTTATCCCAGTTAGTATTCTTATGTGCAATTCCCAATAATCCAAACCTATATAACCCAGTAACTAATATGGATAAAGCTATTGCAAGAAGGAATAGAATTCTAGAACAGATGCTTTCAGATGGTATGATTGGTCAAGAGGATTACAATAAGGCAGTAACTGAGGTAATCACACTTGAGCAAGGTGGGCTAGACAAGAAAAACTATGTTGAAACGTATGTCTATCATTCGGCCATTAAGGACCTGATGAAAAAGCAAGGGTTTATGTTTAAGAATCAATTTACTAATGAAGAGGATAAGAAAACATATCAGGAGGCTTATGACGACCTGTATTATAGCATCCAACAGGATTTATTCCGTAAGGGATATCGTATCTATACTTCTATTGATATGAGCAAACAGAGGTTGTTGCAAGAAACAGTTAATAAACATCTAGAAGGATATAAAGAGGTTAATGATGAGGGGATATATAAGCTTCAGGCTGCCTCAGTATGTATAGACAATGATACTGGAAGGGTTGTAGCAATTGTTGGTGGCCGTGAGCAGGAGGTAACAGGATATACTCTAAACCGTGCTTATCAAAGCTTTAGACAGCCTGGTAGTGCCATTAAACCTTTAATAGTATATACTCCTTCCTTTGAAAGAGGATATACTCCTGATACAATTGTTGTAGATGAAAAATTCCAAGGGGGACCTTCTAATGCAGGTAATAGTTATTCAGGTGAGATGACCTTACAAAGGGCTATAGAAGTGTCTAAAAATACTATCGCATGGAAACTATTTGATGAGTTATCCCCTGAGGTAGGCTTGTCATACTTGCTTTCTATGAATTTTGCTAGAATTCACTCCAATGACTACTTTCCTGCAGCCTCCCTAGGAGGATTTACTATTGGTGTTAGTCCTCTAGAAATGGCAGCAGCTTATTCTACCTTAGGCAATAATGGGCTTTACCGAGAACCCAGCTGTATTGTCAAGATTACTGATGCCCAGGGGAATGAAATAATAGGAGATGATATAGAAACTAAAAGAATATATAAGGAGAATGCTGCCTTAACCATGACTAATTCATTAATAGGTGTNATGGATAAAGGAACAGCAAGAAGCCTTAGACTCGATAATACGATAAGTGCAGGAAAAACAGGAACATCTAATGATAAAAAAGATGGGTGGTTTGTAGGCTATACCCCCTACTATACAACTAGTGTCTGGGTGGGCTATGACCTTCCTCAAACAGTAGATGGACTATCAGGTTCAACATTCCCAGGAGCTATATGGAAGGACTATATGAATAAAATTCATACAGCTGGGATGAATAAAACCTTTAGTAAACCATAAAACAAGCTCCTTTTCGTGGTAAGCAGTTATACAATCTAACTGTTCATCATAAAAGGAGCTTATATTTACTCTGAATTCTTAATTATATATTATAAATTTCTTGTTTTTAAATCTTCTTCATGCTGTTTCATGATTTTTTGAATTCTTTCAACAGGATTTAGTAATCCACTTATACTCATATCATGATTTAATGTGTCAATAATTAGGGCAACATATTTGCTCATATCAACACTAATATAATAAGGCTTCTCTAATAGTTCGGGCTTTTGATAAATTAGGTTAGTGGTTAAAACCCTATATATTAGGCCCTTTTCATAAGCCTCATCAAACTTATCAAATCCATTAGTAAATAAACCGAAGGTAGATACCACGAATATTCTACCAGCTTTTCTTTTCTTAAGTTCCATGGCTACATCAAGCATACTTTCACCTGAGGAAATCATATCGTCTACAACAAGGATGTCCTTTCCTTCTAGATCAGTACCTAAGAATTCATGGGCAACTATAGGATTACGACCATCAATTATCTTGGTATAATCTCGTCTCTTGTAGAACATACCCATATCAAGGCCTAAAACGTTGGCATAATATACTGCTCTTGACATACCGCCTTCATCTGGACTGATTACCATCATATGATCTGAATCAATATGAACATCAGGAACCTTTCTGATGATAGCTTTAATAAATTGATATGTTGCAGTAACTGTTTCTAAGCTATTAAGAGGAATGGCATTCTGAACTCTAGGATCATGGGCATCAAAGGTTATTATGCTATCTACACCCATGCGTGTTAATTCCTGAAGTGCTAGGGCACAATCTAGAGATTCTCTAGAACTGCGTCTGTGCTGTCTGCTTTCATATAGAAATGGCATTAGAACTGTAATTCTTCTGGCCTTACCACCTGCTGCAGCAATGATTCTTTTTAAGTCCTGATAGTGATCGTCTGGAGACATGTGGTTGATTTCTCCACATACCTTGTATGTTAAGCTGTGGTTAGTAACATCAACAAGTAAATATAGATCGGTACCCCTTACTGACTCCTTAATCAGGCCTTTGGCCTCCCCGGTGCCAAATCTTGGACATTCGGCCTCCAGTAAGTAGGATTCCTGCTGGTATCCAGAAAATGCAATAGTTCCCTTGTGTTCACTATCTCTGGCATTACGCCACTGAACAAGATAGTTATTAACCTTCTCTCCTAAGGTACTGCTGCTTTCTAATGCAATTAATCCAAGTGTCCCCACAGGGATAGTTTCAACGATCTTCTCGTCATTAGACATTACATCTTCCTCCTTATAGTTGGTTGTTCGTTCTCATAAAGCAATTAAAGTTATACCATTATCAACATCTTAAGTCAAGAAGCATTTGGTAATAATTACGTCTACAAATTATTGATAGCCTTATGTAACCTTATGTCTTCTCCGAAGATTCTACATATAGTGTAGTTGCTTATTATTCTTGAATATACCCTTTCACTATAATTTGTATTCAGGTTTTCTAAGGATAGATTAGTTGATATAAGGGTTGCTTTTTGTTTTAGTAATCTTTCATTAATTATCAAGTACAGCTGGGAGGTTATAAATGAGTTGTTAAGCTCAGTCCCAAGGTCGTCAATGATTAGTAAATCGCAGTCTAGAATATAATTAAATTGATTAGCTACTATTGGAGCATCATCAATATTCTTCCCAAATTTGTTCTTCTCTAGTATATCAAACAATCTAAAAGATGTAAGATAGATAACGGTGTGTCCAAGGTCAAGAAGCTCCTTAGCAATACAATTGGCAAGAAAAGTCTTTCCAACACCAGTATTGCCCATAAATAAAAGATTATCATGGTTTTTATTAAAATGCTTAATAAAACTTTTAGATAGGGCTACAATTTTTCGAATGTTGGATAGGGGAGATAGTCCAGTGGTTTCATCAATATAGTCATCAGAATAATAATCATATGAGAAATGCTTAAAATTCTCCCTCTCCAAAACCTGTCTAATATTGGAGGCATCATATATAAGATCAGCAATTGCCTGTTTGAAGCAATTGCATTTGTCATTGCCTATAAAGCCAGTATCCTGACATTTATCACATTCATAATGTGTCTGAAGATAATCCACAGGGTATCCATGACTGGTTAGAAGAGCTTTCTGTTTATTAATTAGCCTTGATGTGGTTTTCTTAAGCTCTTTAAGCATTGTGTCGTCGCCAAATAAGGCACTTCTACCACTAGAAGCAGCCAAGGATATTATCTCATCTTCAAGCTCCTTAAGCTCAGGGATCCTCTTAAAAACCTCCTCCCGGCGCTTGTCCAGCTGAAATTTATTATTAAACTGCTTATTATCATATTCCCGTAGGATTTGATTGAATTGATCATTTTTAATAGCCATATCAATAATCATACCTTTCATTAAAGCCTGCAAACTTTGGGATGCAGGCACAATCTACAGACCCTTATTGAGAAGCTTCTTCTCTAAGGCTGCATAATCTTTAGAAGTGTAAGTTCTCTGGGGGAATTGGTTAAACTTGTTACTGCTAGGCTTAGTATTAGGGATAGGACTTATTTTGCTACCATAGCTTTTGTTATTCTTGTTAAACTCTTCATCTAATCTTGCTATATCATCTTTATTCTTTATACCTTTTTTATACCAATTCTCAAGTATTTTATTAGCATACTTAAAATCGGGCTTTTGTGTTCTAAGAAGTGTGCGATTGCAAGCTTCAACCAGAATGTCATCATCAAAGCTAAATACTTCTGTCCACTTCTTTATGTATTGACGCTCGATTTGCCCAGGAGATCTATTTAAGCCGAAGGCCTTATTCACAGCATTAAAGTGATCGTTGTAAGCTGCTGTAGCCTCCTTGGCCTTCTCCTCAGTATCAATACCCTCCTCTGCCCATGTTAAGGCGACAGCTTCGATATATGAGGTGTTTTTCTTGCCCTTAGATACGCAATATTCATAAAGATACATAATTAACTCAGCAGAAAAATGAAGCTGCTCATATAGGTAAAGGATGAGCTGAATATCCATAGGCTTTAAAGGACGGTTAAGATAGATCTCAACAATGTGCATAGCCCATTTGATTTCATCGTTGCTGGTCATTGATTTGATTTCCTTAGGTGAGTAGCTTTGACGCTTAGTAGGTTTTTCAGGAGTATGTATACTCACTGCGATTTCATCTAACTGAGAGTCTGTATCCCTTCCATCAACCTCATTTATGTGGTCTTCTTCCATAGCACTAATATCAATTAGCTGGATTTCAGTGATTTCTTTCTTGCTATTTTCTCTAAGGGTAATGAGGTTAAGCTTTTCCCAGTAATGTAAAGCACGAATAATATCCTTTTCTGTGTGGTCCAACCTGTCAGCTATGGAGGAAATACTTATCTCTGGGTAGTTTCCAGAAAAACAGCGAAGCAAGTGCAAATAAACCTTAACATATGCTCCGTTGGCAGATGGCATGTATTTATCAATAAAGTGGTTAGAAATAAGTGTAAACTTAGAGCCACCTTCTGCGTTAATAGAGATTTTGGTCATATCTATATCTCCTCCTTTCATCATGTCTATTACATCACCTAGTATAACACAAAAAATATTAAGTGGAAATAGCCCAAACAAGGGAGCTGGGAGCTTTTTAGCTTTTGTGGAGAATGTTGATAATGTGGATAAATTGGGGGAAAAAGAATGNAAAAAAATGTAATATTATAAGGAAAGGCTATTANACTAATGATGATTTGACCTAATAGACTATATTTGTAGAAAAGAATTGAGTAAAAAAATTATCCACAGTATTATTTCACACAAAATGTTGATAATACTGTGGATAACGTGGATAACTACTGACCAAGAAGAGATTCTCCCACACAAACAATATCTCCGGCGCCCATTGTTATCAACAAGTCCCCGTTAATACAATTTTGTAAAAGAAAATTTTCAATCTCATCAAATCCGGGAAAATAGTATACTTCCTTACCTAAAAGCTCTAATTCTCTCACTAAGTCCTTGGAGGAAATGTCTCCAGGATTTTTTTCTCTTGCAGCATATATTTCAGAAAGAACAACTTTATCAGCAAGAGCTAGGGCTTTCGCAAATTCATTAAGGTGCTGCTTTGTTCTGCTATAGGTATGTGGTTGAAATACACACCATAAGGTCTTATGTGGATAAGCCCGTGCAGCAGAAAGAGTAGCGGCAATTGCTGTGGGATGGTGGGCATAGTCATCAACTATCTTTATCCCACCAATGGTTCCCTTATATTCAAATCTTCGTTTGGAATTCTTAAATGTAGAGAGGGAGTCACTGATTAAATCTATAGGTATTCCGGTTTCTAGTGCTATCGCAATAGCAGGAAGGGAATTGGATATGTTGTGAAGGCCTAGTATATCAAGTTTGATCCTGCCTAGATATTTATCTTTGGCATAAAGATCAAAGCTTCCATCTCTCATGTCATCAAAGTCAATGTTATTTGCAGAGTAGTCATATATCTTATCTGTTTTTCGATATTTAGGATCACTAATACCATAAGTGACTACCTGACAATCAAGATCATTAGTTATTTCCTCGTAGTTATCAATCTCTCCATTAATAAAAAGCTGCCCATCCTTAGGGAGAAGCTTCGCAAATGAATGAAATGAATTTCTAATATCATTGATATCCTTGAAGAAGTCTAAGTGATCCGCATCAATGTTAAGAATAATACCCCTCTTGGGGTTAAAATCCAGATAGCTATTGGTATACTCGCAGGCTTCTACTATAAAGTGCTGGGAATTACCAACACGAATATTGCCTCCAATTGCTTCTAAAATACCACCAACAGATATGGTAGGATCTAAGTTGGCGTTAATGAAAAGCTGAGATAACATGGAAGTGGTTGTTGTTTTGCCGTGGGTACCTGCTACTGCTATAGAATTAGCAAAGTTAATCATTAATTGACCGATAAGCTCTGAACGATTAAGCATAGGTATGTTACGATCTAATACTTCCAAATATTCTTCATTGTCTTTAGAAATAGCTGCAGTATAAACTACAAGCTCCATGTCCGAAGTTATGTTAGCTTTTCTCTGTCCATAATGTACGTCAATGCCTAGGTCAACTAGATGTTCAGTGATTTTACTTTTATGGCTGTCAGATCCACTGACATTGAATCCTTTGTTATGTAGATACTCTGCAAAGCCACTCATACTGATACCGCCAATACCGATAAAGTGAATACGGCAAGGCTTATTAAAATCTATTTTATACATAGTACACTTCCTATTCTATATGGTTACTAATTTACTATCTGTTATTATAACCTATTCCAATTAAATTACAATAAAAAATTGAGTTTAACTATATTAATAGCAATACTAAACAGATTTTTAAACTTTTTTATGTTTTTTACTTAGTGGCAATCTATTCTAATTATATTCAAATATAGGTGACCGGTTACAAAAATATAAAATTAGGGCAAAAGCACCAAACATTTGAACGAAACGAACAAAAATTCAACGATATTATTATAAATATTGCAAATTTTAACAGTTTATTTATAAAAAACATTCACATTTTACAAAACATATGTTATAATCTTTTCATAGTGTAACAAATGACTCGAAAGATATGGCATAATGGTTGGTAGTTGTATTGGAAGTTATATTAGTAGCAAGGAGAAGTAATATTAACTAAGGTTATACATAACTTTTTCTATTAACGAACGATAAATTATGACAGAAGGGGGACCATGCTATGCAAATCACAGATGTGCGAGTACGAAAGGTTAGCAAGGAAGGAAAGATGAAGGCTGTTGTATCAATTACAATTGATAATGATTTCGTTGTACATGATATCAAAGTAATTGAAGGAGACAAGGGTCTATTCATTGCTATGCCAAGTAGAAAGGCTGGAGATGGTGAGTATAGAGATATTGCTCATCCTATCAATTCGGACACCAGAGAGATGATTCAAAGAATCATTCTTGAGAGATACGAAGTAGCAGCTTTAGATACTGACGAAGAACTCGACGAGGAGTAGAAAAAAGTAATAAAAAGGCAAAAGGGGCAGCTGTAATAGCTGCCTTTTTTGTTATTAAAGATAGAAAAGATATTTGTAGTATNTTACTATGAAAAAACAACATAATATTACAAAATGTATTAAAAAACTACAAAAAATCTTGACATAACCTATGATTAGTATATTATAGAAATATAAAAATAAACATGGAATATACTAAGGAGATATATATATGAAATCCATACGTCAAAAATTGGTTATTTATACCTTAATACTTGTAGTTTTGCCTTTTCTTATTTCTACAATAGCAAATAGTATTTATATGAAGCAAAGCTATGAAAAGGAGCTGGAAAAGAACAACAATATGTTGGCAAATTCAATCGCTGACCAGGTAGCAGCTTTCATCCAAGAGGGCTATGCTCTTACAGAACAGATAGCAATAGATGATGAGGTTAGAAGCTTTAACCCAGAGCAACAAAAAAAGGTATTGATGAATTACTATGATAGACATACATATTTTGACCTACTTTATGTCCAGGGTGTCGATGGTATGCAGACAGCAAGAACTACAGGTGAACTAGGAGATCGTTCTAATAGATGGTGGTTTATTAAGGCTATGGAGGAGCTAAATTCCTTTGTAAGTAAATCATATTACACCTTGGCAACTAATACCCCAGTTACAACTATAGCTTTTCCTATGTATGATGGCAGCAATAATGTAATTGGTGTAATGGCAGCAGATATTAAGCTTACAGAACTTCAAAATAGAGTTCAAAAGTATAGTGAAGGTAGTAGATATGCATTTGTTATCGATGGAGAAGGTGTAGTGGTTGCCCATCCAGATACCATACAAGTATCAGAGCTGTATAATTATAGAACTATGAAAAAGACTGTCTTAAAGATGGATGCATCAGGAGCTGTCGTTTTAGATCAGGATGGGAACCAGGTGCTTGAAGAGCAAGAAATTGTAGTACCAGAGACCCTAATGGAGATGGCAGAGAAAGCCTTAAAGGGTGAAAGTGGCTATGAATTTTATAAGGATAAAGACGGTGTTGAGGTAGTTAGTGCTTATAAGAGCATAACCCTTCCAGGTGTATCAGATAATTGGGCTGTTATTACAGTGGAAAATAAAGCAGATGCCATGGCTTTTATATCAGACTCTCAATTCTTTAATATAATTATCGCTATAGTTTCTATTATCTTGGCAGCTGTTCTTATTGCGATTGTTGCAAGTAGAATCGCAGGTCCAATTAAAAAATCTGCTAATTACTTGGATATAATTGCAGAGGGTAACTTCCTTATTGATGTAGATAAATCAATGATGTCAAGAAAAGATGAAATTGGTATTATCGCAACTGGAATAGAAACCATGAAGGAATCCCTAAAAAGTTTAGCCATGGAAATTACATTGGAAGCAGATAGTATACTACATAAGGTTAATGTGGTTTCAGCAGATATGAATCATTTAAGTGATAATCTAGAGGGGATATCTGCTACAACAGAGGAGCTTTCAGCTAATACAGAAGAAACAGCAGCTGCTACTGAGGAAATGACAGCTACATCTCAAGAGATTGCAAGAGCTGCCCAAACTATTGCAGAGAGCTCTGGTAAAGGAGCTATGGCTGCAAGAGACATCAGCTTAAGAGCAGAAGATACTAAGGAAAAGACAGATTTATCTATACAAAAAGCTACAGCCATGATGATGGAGACAGAAGGAAGACTTAAGGATGCAATTGAAAGATCCAAGGTTGTGGAACAAATTAATGTACTTTCAGCTTCAATCATGGATATAACTGAGCAAACAAATCTATTAGCCTTGAATGCCTCTATTGAAGCGGCTAGANCTGGAGAAGCAGGAAAAGGATTTTCAATTGTAGCTAAGGAAATTGGAAAGCTGGCAGACCAATCTAAGTCAGCAGTTAAGCAAATTACAGAGGTAACAAGTGAAGTGGTTGAGGCAGTGGAGAATCTTTCTAACAGTGCCGATATTCTCTTGACATTCGTATCAACAGATGTTGCTAGTGATTATGAGAACATGCTAGGTGTTGCTAAAAAGTATAATGAGGATGCTAAATTTGTTGACGATCTAGTAACTGAGTTTAGTGCTACTTCTGAGGAGCTATTAGCTTCTATTGAAAACATGACACAGGCTATTGATGGAGTTGCAATAGCGGCTAACGAGAGTGCCAACGGAACAACAGAGATTGCCAATATGGTTTCTGAAGCCAATATGGATTCCAACAATATAATGGATAAAGTGAAGGAGACAAAGGTAAGCTCTGATAGCTTGAAGAATGAAGTTTCCAAATTTAAATTTTAATTAAGAATATATACATGCCGCCAAAAGCCCATAGATTGCTTTTGGCGGTTTTCTTATTATAGAAAGAATGGAGTAAATGGTTGCGATTCACGGGGAAAAGAATTATAATAAATAGCAACCTATGTATGAATTTGAGTTATTTTTATTAAGATAAGAGAAGTTAGATTGAAAATAAAGGCATAGAGATTTATATAAATAAAGTAGAAAGGCATGAACACAAATGCATATTATAATTGGATTAGGAAATCCGACAAGTAAGTACCAGGCGACTAGGCATAATATCGGTTGGGATGCTATTACACGGATTTCTGACGACTATTCGATTCCTTTGGACTATAAAAAGCATAAGGCCATCTGTGGTTACGGATATATTGAAGGGGAGAAGGTTATCCTAGCTCAACCAACCACCTATATGAACCTCAGTGGGGAAAGTGTCAGGGAACTAATAGATTTCTATAAGGTTTCTACAGAAGATATTATAGTGATTTATGATGATATAAGCCTTCCAGTAGGTCAGCTTAGGATTCGTAAAAAAGGTAGTGCCGGTGGACATAATGGAATTAAGAATATAATAAGTCACTTAGGAACTATGGAATTTACCAGAATTAGAGTCGGTGTTGGAAATAAGCCAGAGGATTGGGATCTGGCAGATTATGTACTAACCAGATTTAAAAATGATGAAGAGGCTATAATAAGAGATGCACTAAAGGATGTTTCAGATGCTTGTAAGAAAATAATTACAACTGATGTTGATGAAGCAATGAATATTTATAACAGAATGAAATAGCACGTAAGCTTAGAGTATTAGCTTGTTAGGAGGATTAAACTTGAACACCTTTGTAGCGCCTCTAAGAGAATTAAAGGAATTCAATGACATCGAGGATAATATAATAAGAAAATCACTACCGGTACAAGTTACCGGCTGTATTGATTCCCAAAAAAGCCATCTGGCATATGGCCTAGGGAAGGATTTTAGATATAAGGTAATCATTACCTATAGTGATATTAAAGCCAAGGAAATCTATGAAGATTATCGTCTTTATGACCGAGAAGTATATATATATCCAGCCAAGGATATTATCTTTTACAGTGCGGATATTCGTGGTAATGCTATTGTTCGAGAGAGACTTAAGGTCCTTAGACGTATTATTGAAAATAAAAGGGCAACTATTATCCTTACCCTTGACAGTGGTATGGATAGACTTATACCCCTTGAAATGGTCAAAGATCGTGTAATTATAATTAACATGGAGACCACTATAGACTTACAGGGAATTAGCAAAGCTTTATCCCATCTGGGATATGAAAGGCAGGGTCAGGTGGAAAACCCCGGCGATTTTGCTATCAGAGGAGGAATTATCGATATATTCCCCTTAACGGAAGAGGCTCCATATAGAATTGAGCTTTGGGGTGATGAGATTGATTCAATAAGAACATTTGACGTAAGCAGTCAGCGTTCTATTGAGCAGGTTTCTGAATTAATAGTATATCCTGCCTCGGAGATCATTCCTGATGAGAAAAGGATACAAAAGGGACTTGGCAAAATAGAGGAAGAAGAAAAGGAATATGTTAAAAAGCTTCGAGGAGAGTTTAAAACAGAGGAATCTGCTAGAATACAAAAAATAATTGCTGAGTTTAAGGAGAATCTACTTGAGCTTGGTGGATCCATACCGATGGAAAGCTATATCAATTATTTTTATGATAGGACAGTCAGCTTTTTTGATTATTTTGATAATAATGATACCTTATTCTTCTTNGATGAACCGGGAAGGATAGTTGAAAAGGGAGANGCTACCATGCTGGAATTTAGAGAAAGCATGATAAGCCGTATTGAAAAGGGCTATATACTCCCTAGTCAGATGGATGTCTTGTACGGATATAAAGAAGTCTTAACTCTTTTATCAAGAAAGAATTCAATTATGCTTAGTACTATGGAGGGAAAAAATATTCCCATTACTCCTCAGCATAAATATGACTTTACTGTTCAATCAATTCCATCATACAATAATAATTTTGAAGTCCTAGTCAAGGATTTACAGCGATGGAAAAAGAATAAATACCGAGTTATTCTTCTATCAGGGTCAAAAACTAGGGCCAATCGGCTTAGTGAGGACCTTCGAGAATTTGACCTTAATGCCTTTTATAGTGATGATATGAATAGGGAACTGCAAAATGGCGAGATTATGGTAGCCAATGGAAGTCTAAGAAGAGGCTTTGAGTATCCCATAATTAAGCTAGTTATCATATCAGAGAGCGATATATTTACAGCAGAGAAAAAGAAAAAGCGTAAAAGAACTAATTATGAAGGTAAGAAGATACAAAGCTTTACTGAACTTGTTCCTGGTGATTATGTTATCCATGAGAATCATGGAGTTGGTATATATCGTGGTATTGAGAAAATTGAAGTAGATAAGGTTGCTAAGGATTATATTAAAATAGAATATGGTGGGGGAGGCGTGTTGTATGTCCTAGCAACAGGCCTTGACCTGATTCAAAGATATTCTGGTGCAGAAGGAAGAAAGCCTAAGCTTAATAAATTGAATTCTGTAGAGTGGAAGAATACTAAGTCTAGAGTTAAGGGTGCTGTAAAGGAAATAGCAAGAGAGCTAGTAATGCTCTATGCCCAAAGACAAGAGCAAGAGGGTTATAAATTTAGCTCGGACACTGTATGGCAGAATGAGTTTGAGGAAGCATTTCCCTATGAGGAGACAGATGACCAATTAAGAGCTATTGAAGATACAAAGAAAGATATGGAAAGTGGTAAGATCATGGATCGGCTGATCTGTGGAGACGTTGGATATGGCAAAACGGAGGTTGCTATTCGCGCTGCATTTAAAGCTGTATCCGACGGTAAACAAGTGGTGTTCTTAGTTCCTACCACTATACTTGCTCAACAACATTATAATACATTGGTTCAGAGGGTAAGAGACTTCCCTATTAGCGTTGGAATGCTTTCCCGTTTTAGAACTGCCGCAGAGCAAAAGAAAACTCTGGAGATGCTCAAAAAGGGGAGCTTAGATATAGTCGTTGGAACCCATAGGGTTCTTTCAAAGGATGTTAAGTTTAAGGATCTGGGCTTACTAGTGGTGGATGAAGAGCAGCGCTTTGGTGTGACCCACAAGGAAAAGATTAAGCAGCTTAGAAAAGATGTGGATGTTCTAACCTTAACTGCAACACCGATACCCCGTACCCTTCATATGAGCTTGGTTGGTATTAGAGATATGAGTGTCTTAGATGAGCCTCCAGTGGATCGTATGCCAATTCAGACCTATGTACTGGAGCATAACAGTGAAATAATCAGGGAGGCTATCAATAGGGAGCTTGCTAGAGGAGGCCAGGTTTACTATGTGTTTAATAGGGTTAATGGAATAGATGAAGTTGCCAATGAGGTGGCAAGGCTAGTACCTGAAGCCAATGTAGCATTTGCCCATGGACAGATGAATGAACGAACCTTAGAAAAGATTATGTATGACTTTATCTCTGGGGAAATAGATGTATTAGTTTCCACAACCATAATTGAGACCGGTATGGATATTTCCAATGTTAATACTATGATTATTGATGATGCTGATAGACTGGGGCTATCTCAATTGTATCAGCTACGAGGTAGGGTGGGTCGTTCTAACCGAACAGCNTATGCNTTCTTGATGTATAAGAGAGATAAGATGCTTAAGGAGATTGCAGAGAAGAGACTCCATGCTATTAAGGAGTTTACAGACCTAGGTTCAGGCTTTAAGGTAGCCATGCGAGATCTAGAAATCAGAGGGGCAGGAAACCTTCTAGGAGCTGAGCAAAGTGGACATATGGAATCTGTTGGATATGACCTATATTGCAAGATGCTTAATGAAGCGGTAAAGTCCATGAAGGGTGAAGCAGTGGAAGAGGAAACCTTTGAAACTATGGTAGATATGGATATGGATGCATTTATACCATCCACATATATTAAAAATGAAATTCAAAAGCTTGATATATACAAGAGAATAGCAGAGATTGAAACTGAAGATGAATTAATTGATATGCAGGAGGAACTTCTGGATCGATTTGGAGACATGCCAAACGCTGTAAATAATCTACTTAATATTGCCTTAATCAAGTCAATGTGTCATAGTGTATATATCACTAGTTTGGTACAAAAAGGGAATGAAGCAACTCTTACAATGTTTCCTAAGGCCAAGTTAGCAGTGGAAAAGTTCCCAGAGCTTTTATCAAAGCACGGTAATAGGCTAAAGCTTATGCCTCAGGCTAATCCATATTTTAAATATCAGCTTCCCAATAATCCTAAGAAGAAGCTGGACAATATTACATTATTTGAATGCTTAAAAGATCTCTTAGAGGATTTTAGAAAGCTCTTGATAAAGGAGAAAACCTAACATGAAATTAACAAAAAAAATAAAACTTATAATTCCTATGTTATTGGCAGTTCTAGTCCTTTCCTCATGCAAGGTAGGGGAAGAAAGATATGAGCTTACAAGCTATATTGGTGATACCTTGGCTGATTTCCAGAAGGGAAGCGGTGCAAAGTTAGAATTAGAAAGTAATGATGTCTATGTTATGGAAGGAGTCGTTCAAGTAATTGTTAAGGATGGTAAGATTAACGCCCTAACCCTTTTATCTGACGCCTCTGACTATACAGTTAATGGAGTCAGTATTGGTATGGAGCTAACACAAGCAGAGCCTCTTCTAAAAGCAGTTTATGGTAAGGAGATTTCAAAAGTAATAAGCCCTGATGAGACAGCATCCACTTATTATTATCTAGGGCAGAACAAGAAGCTTTATATCACATATGACCTTAATAATAAGGTTGTTGGAATGTCCTACTACTATATAGCAACCGATGAAGATGACCAAGATGAGAATGTAAGCACTGGTGAGCTTATGATGATGGTAGGAGACACTAGGGTTTATTATAATGAGGCTATTATATATATAAAATCTGCAATGGATCATTATGAGGATGAATATAGCAAAGGCATATGGAATGTTGATATATATGGGGATGGCAGAACGTTTGATCAATTACTTAAGGATGAAATAGTCAAACAAATATCGGAGTTAAAGATTATAAAGGGTCAGGCAGAAAAGCAGGGAATTATTCTTTCTGAGGAAGAACAAGCAAGGGCAAGGTCCTACGCCAAGGAGCATTATGCCGGACTGGCTGTTAAGGATATTGATCAATATTTTATAACAGAGGAATTGCTTAAGAATGTTTATGAGGATAATCTCTTAGCTAATAAAATGTTCGAGACTACTACTATTAATGTGGACAATAATGTTCCTGATGAGACTGCAAAGCAGATTACAATTAATCATATTCTAATTAGAAACCATGATAATCTTACAGCAGAGGAAAGGCAGCAGGCNTTTAATAAGGTTCAGGATATATGGGAGCAGGCCAANGCNACNGANGATTTTAAGACATTAGCAGANGGTAAGTCTGAAGCAGAGATTATTGAGTATACATTCGGTAGAGGCGGGGGACCAGAGGAGTATAGTGATTCCTTTGAACAGGCGGCATTCACCTTAAAGACAGGAGAGGTTAGCGATATTATCACTACT
>JGI24709J26583_10000444_pt1 | contig 34955 bp, 27 predicted proteins | sample BioPla2DNA1_FD_26583 | JGI IMG/M metagenome (IMG submission 26583) | reverse complement strand
TCCTGAGCATAGCGCAGCGGAGTCGAAGGATCTTACACGTCAACATAAAAGATTCTTCGCTGTCGCTCAGAATGACACGGGAATTCAAAATGGCAACGGGTACCCGAGAGCATTGATACTGCGTATGAATAACCTCTCCCGTTACCTGTGCTGTCATCCTGAGCATAGCGCAGCGGAGTCGAAGGATCTTACACGTCAACATAAAAGATTCTTCGCTGTCGCTCAGAATGACACGGGGATTCAAAATGGCAACGGGTGCCCGAGAACATTGAAACACTAAGCAGATTAGCCTGCTTTGCAGGCTACACCGTCTTGCGACGGCCCACAGCAAATAAATTGCTGTGTCTGAACTTGTGTTATAATAACTTTTGTGAATTATTTTTTGTCCTTAAACGAGGAGGATACTATATGAATAAAAACTTTGGAAGCCGCAAGAAATCAGATGTTACACCCGCTGCTTCAAAGAAAAATTCAAGTCTTGGTTTGATTATACTGGCATTGTTTTTGAAGGCCTTTTTATTGTCCCTTACTATTGTTTTTTCACTGCTGCTTGTAGTGGGAAGTGCAGCAGGTGGCCTGCTGGGCGGCGGCGTTTACGGCATTATTAAAACAACTCCCATGGTTGAGGCCGAATTGTTTAAAACCATGGGTTTTAATTCCTATGTATATGACGCTGACGGAAACATTATTGCCGAACTAAAAAGAGAAGAAAACCGTGTCTGGATTAATTATGAAGAAATACCGAAAATGCTGATCGATGCTTATATAGCTGTTGAAGATAAGCGTTTTGAAGAACACAAAGGAATTGATTTCAGACGCATAGGCAGTGCCGTTATTACTTATGGTAAAAAGCTGTTAGGTGCTGATGTTGAGATGGAGGGCGGAAGTACAATTACTCAGCAGCTGATAAAAAACCTTACAAAACGTGATGATGTAACCGTACCCCGTAAACTTCAGGAGCAATGGCAGGCCTTACAGCTGGAAAAAGTATTAACGAAAGAAGAGATTTTAACATATTATCTTAACAATATACCTATGGGTGGCAATTTCTACGGAATTGAAACAGCCGCCAAGGGTTATTTTGGTAAAGACGTCCGGGATTTATCTCTGGCCGAATGTGCCAGTCTTGCCGGAATAACCAATTGGCCTACCAAATATATGCCCATTAATGAAGACAACATAGAAGCAAATATGGCCAGAACAAAGACAATCTTAGGACTAATGCTGGAGCAGGAAAAAATAACACAAAGTGAATATGAGGAAGCTCTTAACGAAAAGATATCATTCCGGTATAATCCGGAAGCAGGAAAAGTTATGAGGACCAGCAATCAGTCCTATTTTGTAGATGAGGTAATAAAAAACCTTAAAAACTATCTGATGCAGACAGGCGATTATACTGAGCAGGCAGCGTTAGACATCATTTACAATAATGGTCTCCATATCTATTCCACCATGGATCCAAAGGTGCAAAGGGCTTTGGATGAGGTTTTTACAGATCCTGAATATTTTTCATTTGATAATAAATACACCGATGAAAAGCCTCAGGCGGCTATGGTTGTCTTGGGAAGAGACGGTTTTGTAAAAGGTGTTTATGGTGGACGAGGTGCCAAAGAAGGCAGTGTGTTCAATCGCGCAACTCAAGCCGAGCGTCCGCCGGGATCCGCAATAAAGCCTATTCTGATATATGGACCCGGTATTGACAGCAGAGCTATAACTGCAGCTACAGTAGTCGACGATGTAAAACAGTATCTGCTGCACGATAAACCTGAGGAGGAATGGCCCAGAAATGTTGAAAGAGCAAATTATGGCTTAACAACCGCACGGATAGGTGTGTTTAAGTCCCGGAATGTTGTGGCAACATTGCTGTTGAAAGATCATGTAGGTATACCAACAGCCCTCGATTACCTAAACAAACTTGGTATTGACAGACGGGAAGAACAGTATTTATCCATAGCCATGGGCGGATTCAACAAAGGTATGACGCCCCTCGAAATGGCCGCGGCCTTTTCCCCCTTTGCCAATAAAGGAATATATACAACACCCATGTTCTTTACCGAGGTAAAGGATAGCAACGGAAAAACCATTATATCTATAAAACCTGAAAGAGAACAGGTGTTTTCAGAACAAACTGTATTCATTATGGATGATATGCTGCAAGATGTTGTTACAAAGGGAACTGCTTATCCCGAAGGTATAATTGAATACACGGATGCAGAAGACAAAAAAGTGGTCATACCTTCAGCAGGAAAAACTGGAACCACAGATTCCAACAAGGATAAATGGTTCTGCGGATTTACCCCGTATTATGTAGGGGTTAGCTGGTACGGTTATGATAAAGCTGTAGAGATAGAAAGAGAAGAAAGGGATAATGCATTACTCATATGGAATGCCGTTATGAACAAAGTTCATGAAGGATTACCGTCTGTCCCGTTTTTTGACACCGTACCACCAAATATAGTAAAACGAACAATTTGTATTGACTCGGGCAAGATTGCCACCGAACTTTGCAGAAGGGATCCCCGGGGCGGCAGAGTTCGTGAGGAATACTTCATAGAAGGAACTGAGCCTTCTTATAGCGATACGTGTAAGGTTCATGTCGAATATGATGCTTGTACTGCCTCAAAAGATGCTCAAAACAGAGATCTTCTCGCAACCGAATACTGTCCTTTTGAAACAATAGTGAAAAAGGTGGGCATAAAAAGACCGGTAGAGTACAAGCCTGCATTCCCAAATGATCCTTACCCAGCAGACAGTATTTATGAAATGCCTGAAGGAGAATACTGTACTGTTCATGGGCATGGTACACTGATTCCTCCCATAGTGGAAGATTATCTCCCACCTGAATCTATAATCGATGATGAAGGTCCGCCTGAAGGCTTACCGGGCGGTCCCTGGGCAGAGGATATTGGTGATCCGTACGCTGAGGAGAACTGGGAAGGTATAGACTGGGGAAACGATCCCAGAAGATGGGATTAGAAATCGAGTTGAAATATAGGAAAAGGTGCCGTGCGTAAGCAGTCATGACGCACGGCACTTTATTCTTTATTTCTCTGGTTTAGGACCAAAATATTGATAATAATAGCTTAAGAGCCCTCCGTTATATAGTTTGCGGTTTTTATCGGCCTTTCTTCCAAATGCCTTTTCAAATTCAGGATCAGAATTCATTATATAATAAGACCAGGTAGGAAGCCTTTTAAAACTCTCACCCATAGTTTGATAAAGCAGGGCATTTTCCTTCTTTTCGCCTAATCTCTGGCCATATGGTGGGTTTGTAATGATAAAACCGTATTTGGCTTTTGAAGAAATATCTTTTACATCCCTCACCTGAAAATGTACCGCTTCCGATACACCGGCCTGTCTGGCATGATAATTAGCCATACTCACAGCTTCGGGGTTTATATCATATCCTTGAATTAGCTTCTCTGTAACCGGCTTAATCAGGCTTCTTGCCTCCTCCAGAGCACTGTACCAGATTTTTTTGGGTACTATCGGCCACTCCTGGCAGTCAAATTCTCTGTCCAGTCCGGGTGCTTTATTCATTGCCATCAGTGCGGCTTCAATAGGAATTGTACCAGACCCGCAAAAAGGGTCGATAAGGTTTTTCCCCGGTGACCATCGGCTTATTCTAAGCATGACGGCTGCAAGAGTTTCTTTAATGGGTGCAGAATATGCAAGACTTCTGTAACCTCTCTTATGCAAGCCATCACCGGTACTGTCCAGGGCAACTATTACACTGTCCTTGGTTATGCTGAAGTTAATATGAAACCTTGGGCCTGTCTCGGGGAAGGTTTCAAGTTTATATGCCTTTTTTAACCTTTCAACAACTGCCTTTTTAATTATGGACTGACAATCAGATATACTCATAAGGGTTGACTTGACACATTTTCCGGTAACCGGAAATTCAGCATCCTTCGGAAGCCATTCTTCCCAGGGTATTGCAAGAACCGATTCAAAAAGATCGTTAAAAGTTGTAGCGGTGAATTCACCCATTAAAACATAGATACGCTCTGCCGAGCGAAGCCACAGGTTTGTCCGGCATAGTGCCTCAAAATCACCATCAAAAAAAATCTTTCCATTATCAGTAAAAGTATCTTTATATCCTAGGTGTTTAATTTCACGTGTCACAACAGATTCTGTACCAAACGCTGCAGTAGCGTATAGCCGTAAATTTTTCATATTGCTCCTTTATAGAACGAATTGTATCCTCACTAGTTTTAAAATGCTAATTATTAGCGTTCTTATTTATAATGCGGTTTTATTCCCTGAATAACGATCCTCCAATAAACTCACGTAAAATTGAATTTGCCGGTACAAGATCAGAGGGTGCTGATACAAAATAACTTAAAAACTCAATTAACCTGCGTGCCTCTGCATATTGCGGCATATCTTTGGTTATCTCTTTCAGTAATGGAAGTACCAAAGGCTTTAGCATCGGAAGGTCATAAATCAGCGAGGAGTTAAACATTGCGTCTGCTTCTTCCTGGAACGGGAATATGTTTTTCTCTTCACCCTTTCTGACACTGGGCCACATATCAATTGTTTTAGGTGCAGGAGTGCCTCTGTACCTGTTATCCCTTACCATACGTCTGATAAGTCTTAAATCGGTAGTTGGGATTCGATTATGTCTGTCAATTCGCATAGAGGTAATGGCACTGATATATATATTAAACTTATTCTCATGTTTTACTTCACTGGTGAGCCCGGGGTTCAGGCAATGAATGCCCTCAATCACCAATACCTCTCCCTCANTCATTTTCAATTTTTTGCCGCGATACTCCCTGGTTCCTGTTTGAAAATTATAACTGGGGATTTCAACCTCGCCACCATTGATTAATGTGTTTATATCCCTGTTAAAAAGATACAGATCAACTGCCTCCAGGGCTTCATAGTCAGGCTTCCCCTCTTCGTCCAAAGGGGTATTGGTCTTTTCTACAAAATAATCATCTACTGATATATTGAGTGGTTTTAAACCATTCACCCTTAGCTGAATAGATAGCCTTTGAGCAAAAGTTGTTTTTCCCGAAGAAGAGGGGCCTGCAATCATAATTAACCTTTTTTGAGGTTGTTGATGCTTTATTAAATCAGCAATCTGTGCAATTTTTTTCTCGTGCAAAGCTTCGGCTATAAGCACAAGATCTTTAAGACCGCCGTTTTCTATCACATCATTGAGTTTTCCTACATCCTCCACCCCGAGTATGTTAATCCATTCGCCATACTCGCTAAAAATATTAAAGAGTTTCCTGGGAATTGGCACATCAGGTAATTTATTCGGATTCTCTTTCTTCGGCAGAATCAATACAATGCCGCCATTATCAGCCTCTACAGTAAAAAGTTTAAGATAACCGGAGCTTGGTACCATGTAACCATAGAAATAGTCTTCTATATCATCAAACCTGTAAAGTGTAACATAATCTTTTTCACGGTTTTCTATAGCTCTGAACCGGTCAACGCGCCCGCTTTTCAGGAATATTTTTCTGGCTGCATCAATGGAAACAGTCACTTTTGTAAAAGGTATGTCCATTTCCACCAGTTCCCTCATCCGCTTTTCAATCTTACTTGCATCTTCCGGAGTTACCTGATAATTCAGAATTTCAAAAAAGACACCACGACTTACCGAGTGACGAATCTGCATTTCATATCCAGGAAACAGATCCTTCACCGCCTTGATTAATAGAAATTTCAGACCCCGTTCATATATTCTTATTCCATCTTCACAAGCTAAGTCTACAAAGCTGATATCGCAATCATTTTCTATGCGATATGTCAGCTCTCTTATTACATTGTTTATCAAAACAGCTACAATAACAGAATCCTTTTTCCCCTTTAATCCTTTAACTAGGTCTTCTATTCTTATGCCCTTTTTAATAAGCATATCTTTACCGTTTAATTTTATGCGTAATTCGTTATCAACCATAGACTACCTCCCATGTTTTAGCTAGTTTCATTATCCTATATTTACCCACATTCATCAAGTTTAAGGCTTTTGTATCATTTAGTATAACCAAATATGTGCCGCCTCTCTTGCAATCAGATCTTATAATTAAGTTTTCTTTTAAGTATATTATTAATTCTCACGGTTCTATGTCCTCACAAGTTACTACGCTTGTACATATTATGTAAAAGAAACAAGCATGGAGGCAATATTGAAATGGATAATCTCAACATAGCAACAGTATATACGGGAAACAACTGTACCGGTGAACCTATTATGATACCGGTTATGCCTATACGACCCGAACTGGCTCGAGCTTATGTACCATACCAACTCTATAATAAGATTTTTTCACCACAAGAAAGCTTGAAGAAAGGAACTGTTTTCCCTGAACTTGTTAAATAATTCATTTGGAGGTGTTTTTGCGTGGATGAACAAACAACGCTTTTAGAGCAAATTATGGCTTACGATTTTGCTCTGTACGATCTACAACTTTTTCTAAATACACATCCTTCAGATACGAATGCACTTCGGGACTATAAAATGGCCTTGGAACAATCAGAAAACTTAAGACGTCAGTATCAAAGTAAATACGGCCCTCTGACAGCTCGATATCTGCCGAATACAACCTGCTGGCAGTGGATTAACGATCCTTGGCCATGGAATAATAAGGAGGTATAGAAATGTGGTTTTATGATAAGAAAACTCAGTACCCTATTAAGATAACAAAACCAGACCCCAGAATGGCTATTGCAATACTAACTCAATACGGCGGCCCCAACGGTGAGCTGGCCGCATCGTTGCGCTATCTGAGCCAGAGATTCTCAATGCCTACCAAGGAAGCAAAAGCTACATTGAATGATATCGGTACCGAAGAGCTTGCTCATTTAGAAATGATAGGCACAATGGTTCATCAGCTGATGGATAAAGTTCCTCCAAAAGAGCTTGAAAAGCTCCATGTTGATACAAATTATGTTATTCACGGCAGAGCTGTTTATCCTTCCGATTCTAATGGTGTTCCATTTACCGCAGCATATATTGAATCAATGGAAGACCCTATTGCAAACCTTAATGAGGATCTTGCGGCGGAAGAAAAAGCCCGTGCCACATATGACTACCTTATAAACATAGCAGATGATCCTGATGTCATAGACCCCCTCCGCTTTTTAAGAGAGCGCGAGGTGGTTCATTATCAACGATTTGGTGAAACCCTGAGAATAGTTCAAGAAACTATGGGCAGGAAAAAATTTTACTAATGAGTATTACTTATGTTGTGTACTTATACCTCCATATTTTTCCCCTTCACATAGAGTAAACCAGTATTTAAACTGGTTTATTCTATGTAACTCTTTAAATTGGGCTCTTAAAGATGTTCATATCAAGGCACAGCTTGTATCCATACGCTTTTAGCCATTTACGTTTTTCCTTGTAGCATGGCAGGACAGACTCTACAAGTGACCAAAAGTCTTTTGAGTGGTTCATTATCTTTAAGTGGCATAATTCGTGTACAACCACATAATCAATAATATCAATCGGAGCCATAACCAATCTCCAGTTTAAGTTTATATTGCCCTTTACACTGCAACTTCCCCATCTGGTTTTCTGGTCTTTAATAAAGACTTTACGGGGAGTTGCATTTAGCTTCAAAGAATACTTTTCTATTTGGTCCTTTACAGCTTCAGAGAAGTGCTGTCTGTACCATTTTATTAATGTTTCTTTTACTGTTTGCTTCCTTGATTCTTCTGATAGCCTTACAGGTATGTACACTGATATTGTATCATTCTTCATACACACTTCAGGCTTGGTTAAATCCCTGTCCACGACTTTCAGGGTATATTCTTTACCAAGATATAATATTTTTTCACCACTCACAAAATTCCTGGGTACAATATCTGAGCTCATTTCTGTTACTTTATTTACTTTATTAATGATCCAGTCGGCTTTTCCCCGTATTATTTCCTCAATCTGTTTTTTACCAAGGCGCAAAGGGGCTGATACCTTTACTTCACCGTTCTTATCTATTCTTATCCCTATTGTTTTTCGCTTGCTTTTAATCAAAGTATAAAAAATCTTAGTATCTTTGTATTCAATAAAATATTTTTCAGATTCCATATTATCACTCGCTGGCTTTAAAATTGTAAACAGGTTTTATAATATCAAGTATCTCAACTGTATCCTGAATGTTTTCAATAATCTCTTCCATTGGTTTATAAGCCAGGGCACATTCATCCAGTGTAGCCCTGCTGACAGTAGTGGTGTATATACCTTCCATAGTTTTTTCAAACTCTTTAAAACTTATAGTTTTCTTAGCTTTTGTTCTGCTCATAATTCTTCCGGCACCGTGAGGAGCAGAATAATTCCAGTCATTATTTCCTTTTCCTTTACAAATCAGACTTCCATCCCTCATATTCATGGGAATTAGTACTTTTTCGCCTTTTCGGGCAGAAATAGCACCTTTTCTTAAAATCATGGTTTCCAAATCAATATAGTTATGTATGGTTGTGAAATGTTCCAGTACTTCAAACCCCATTCGGTTTACAATCTCGTCAACAATAGCCTTTCGGTTATACACGGCATATTGCTGAACTATTTTCATATCACGAAGGTAGTTGTCAAAACTTTCTCCCTGTAAATAGGCCAATGGTTTACTGATTCTAACGGGATTTTCTTTCTTAGATTCAGCCTGAGTAAGTTCTTTATAGGCTTTATTCTGATAATATTCTGCCACCTGCTTTCCTAAATGTCTGCTGCCTGTGTGTACGACCAGATACAGTGTTCCGCTCTTGTCTTTGTTAACTTCTATAAAATGATTCCCGCCTCCTAAGGTGCCAATACTCAGTCTTGCTCTTTCAAGATTAACGTGTTTTTTGCAGAATAAACTGTCCAACGGGATTCTTTCTTCATATTTATGTATTATATTTCTAATACTAAACTTTGAAGGGATAAAGTCATAGATCACCTGGTCCAGTTTCTTAAAGTCAATATTTTTCTGTTTTAGCTTTATGGTTTCCATTCCACATCCAATATCCACACCAACCAGATTGGGAACGACTTTATCGGATATAGTCATGGTTGTACCAATGGTACAGCCTGCACCAGCATGAGCATCAGGCATAATCCTGATTACGCTGTCTTTTACAAACTCCTGATCACATAATTCCAGGATCTGTGACTTTGCTTCACCTTCCAAATTGCCAGTAAAAACTTTCGCAATATTGTATTTGCCTTTTATTACAATCATGTTCCCATCTAAATAGATTCCTTCCTTTAACTTATTAATCTTCTATTATAGTTTCAAAAGCTCAGCGGCATTATTATATAATATGGCTTCCTCAGCGTCTTTTTCCAAGCAAAGTGCTTTAATTCTCTGCACTTCCTCCCCTTGGTTTTTCCATGGAGAATCTGAGCCAAAAACTATTTTTTTATATCCATGGCTCTGTATAATCCTTTGTTTCTGCTCTTTCGTCATATAACCCAGGCAAAACGAAGTATCAAAATATATATCCTTGCCAACCAGATATTTTTCCACATCGTCCCAATACCTGAATCCTCCCATATGAGCAGCAACAAGGGTTCCACCCTTAAAATTTCTGACTAATTTATCAAGTCTGTCCGGTGTACAGTGAACAGGTGGTTTATATCCAAGATCCACCCCGGCATGGAATACAACTATGAGACCTAATTCAAACGCCTTCTCATATATCGGATACATGGCTTCATCGTCTACATAAAACGCCTGGTACTCGGGGTGAAATTTAATACCCTTTAAGCCAAGTCCTTTAATTCTCATAAGCTCATTTTCCCAATTTTTGTATTTGGGATGAATACTTCCAAATGCTATTATGCTATCCTTTTGAATCTCAGCTGCCCAATTGTTTATTGTTTCGGTCTGGGATGGTTTTGTTGCGATATTCAGTACCACCGAAAAAGTAATGTTATATTTTTTCATAGACTCTTTTAAAGCACTTACAGTCCCATTTGCAAATGCAGGAATATTCGCCTTTTGAGCTAAAACCGGAATAGCACTACTGGCAAGCTCATCGGTAAAACAATGGGTATGAAAATCTATAATCAACGAAATCTCCCTCTCTTTTTATTAGTTCTATAATAGCATAAAGAATCATTGTTTGTGGACAATAATACTGGCATTAATAAATAACAGGATGTGAAAACCAATTTGAATGAAGGCCTTGTTGTTTTGGTAAGATCAATTATCGCATTTTTTTCCCTTTTAATTTTCACAAGAATAATTGGAAAGGAACAAATAAGCCAGCTTACATTCTTTGATTATGTATTGGGTATTACCATCGGCTCTATTGCAGCATCACTGACAACTGATTTATCAAGCAGCGCATGGCCTCATTGGGTAGGACTTATAACCTGGGCTGCTCTGGGCTATTTAATGGAGATTGTCACTCTGAAATGGAGATATGCTGCAAAGGTTCTTGAAGGTGAGCCGGTTATTGTGATTATGAACGGTAAAATAATGGAGAATGCATTAAAAAAAGCAAAATATAGAATTTCGGATATTCTTGAACTTATGAGAAACCAGGGCGTATTTGACCCCAATGAAGTGGATTTTGCCATAATTGAGTCTAACGGCCAGCTCTCAATATTAAAAAAGGCCGAGCACTTACCGGTGACACCCAAGGACATGAATATACCGGTTAAGAACTCAGGTATAAGTACTGAATTAATCTATGACGGCATACTGATAGAAGAAAATCTAAGGCAGCTTAATAAGGACAAAAACTGGCTTATAAATGAATTAAAGGCACATGGCATAAACGACATTTCTGAGGTTTTTTTAGTAACTCTAAACCCCGAAGGCAGTATTTATATTGACAAATATGATGACCGCATTACAAAAATTACGGATATAGGCGATTATAAAGGGCCTTTTTAGGAGGAGATTAATTGAGAAGATTCTTAGTAATTGCAATACCTTTAGCCACAATAATTCTTTTTTTGGCAGTGATGCTAAGCGGAAATTATTTAAAACAGCCGTTGGGAAATAATGACGACATACCCGGATTGATTGATGCCTTGATCAGAGACATCCAGAATGAACAATGGGAAATAGTAGGCCAAAAAGCTGATGAACTAAATAAGGCATGGGAAAAAGTAGTGTCCAGGGTTCAGTTCAGCGCTGAAAGAAATGAAATAAACAATTTCAACATTACTTTAGCGCGTCTTCAGGGAGCTATCCTTGAGAAAGACAGGTTGTCGGCAATTATAGAGCTAAAGGAAGCCTATGAGCATTGGAGCCAGTTATGTCGCTAATAAATCCACCTGGCCGCTGATATGCCTTTTAATAAATATCTACTTTCTATTGTTGACTTACAAAAAGGGTTTTCCGCCTTTATAAGTAAAACTGGCAGACAATCTAATAGACCATCTGCCAGTTACATACAACTATTTCATTTTGCTTTGTTCCACCCCGACAATTGGTGCAGAACTATAATCTTATTTTTTATTCACTTTTAGCCATTCTCTTATAGCCTTCAAGTCTTTCATTAGCATGCTTCTCAGCAGCTTCGAAGAGTTCTCCAGCTATTTCGGGGAATGTCCGCTTCAATGATGTATATCTAACCTCACTGTTTATGAAGTCCTGGAAACTTCCAGTGGGATCTTTTGAATCAAGGATGAATGGGTTCTTGCCCTGCTCCTTAAGTTCAGGAACATAACGCCACAGATGCCAGTAACCTGACTCAACAGCTTGCTTTTCTCTGGTTTGGGTTCTGGACATTCCACCCCTGATACCATGGTTAATACAAGGAGCATACGCAATAATAAGGGACGGTCCCTTGTGAGCTTCTGCTTCCTGAATAGCCTTCATGAACTGATTCATGTTAGCACCCATAGCAACCTGAGCAACATAAACATAACCATATGTTGCGGCAATCATGCCAAGATCTTTCTTCTTAATGCGCTTTCCTGATGCTGCAAACTTCGCAACCGCAGCGGTAGGAGTAGCCTTAGAAGCCTGGCCGCCGGTATTGGAGTAAATTTCGGTATCAAATACCAGAACGTTTACATCTTCACCTGAGGCAAGTACATGGTCTAATCCGCCGTAGCCGATATCATATGCCCAACCGTCGCCGCCAAGAATCCACTGAGATTTCTTAACAAAGTGATTACGGTTCTTGTTAAGGAATTCAACTATCTTTTTGCATTCATCACTGCATGGCTCATAATTGTCCAGAGCTTCAATCAAATCCTGAGAAGCCTTCTTGGAGCCTTCACCATCGTCCATGTTTGCAATCCATGCTTCACCTGCAGCTTTAAGTTCAGCAGGAACATCCATTGCAATCAGGTTCTTGATTTGCATCTCAATACCTTCACGAATCTGCTTCATACCCAGGAACATACCCAGACCGTACTCTGCATTGTCTTCAAAGAGAGAATTTGCCCATGCAGGTCCCTTACCCTCTTTATTAGCACAGTAAACAGTCGCTGGAGCAGAGCCGCCCCAAATGGATGAACAGCCTGTGGCATTTGCAATCATCATGCGGTCTCCAAACAACTGTGTAACAGCCTTAATATATGGTGTTTCACCACAACCTGCACAAGCGCCGCTGAACTCAATTAGTGGCTGTGCAAACTGGCTGTTCTTAAGAGTTGTTTTTGGAGCAAGATTATCTTTATATGTAACATTCTTGGAAATATAGTCCCAATGCTCAATCTCTTGGTGTTGTGTGTCAAAAGGCTTCATTATAAGAGCTTTTTCTTTTGCCGGACAGACATCTGCACAGTTACCGCAGCCTGTACAATCCAGCGGAGAAACCTGAATCTTGTATTGATAGCCTTTAAACTGAGGCCCTGTTGCATTAATTGTAACCATTGTCTCCGGAGCATTCTTCTTTTCCTCTTCATTAAACAGGAAAGGACGAATAACTGCATGAGGACATACTAACGAACATTGATTACACTGGATACAGTTTTGTGGCTGCCATTCCGGAACAGTAACAGCAATACCGCGCTTCTCATAAGCGGATGTACCAGCCGGGAAGGTTCCGTCCTCAGCACCCTTGAATGCACTTACAGGCAGAGTATCGCCTCTCTGAGCATTCATAGGTTCCATAACCTTCGTAATGAATTCAGGCTTTTCTTCATCCTGCATCTCAGGCTTGCTGTCTTCGGCAGTCTTCCAGCTTTCGGGAACATTAATCTTAACTAAGGATTCAATACCCCTGTCAACAGCATTAAAGTTCATGTCTACGACTGCCTGGCCTTTTTTGCCGTATGATGTAACAATAGAATCCTTAAGATATTTAACTGCATCATCAAGGGGAATTACATTGGCCAACTTAAAGAATGCAGCCTGCATAATCATATTTATACGGCTTCCTAAGCCAATCTCAACTGCTATATCAGTTGCATTGATTGTGTAAAAGTTTATTTCGTCATTTGCAATCTGTCTCTTGATATCTGCAGGAAGTCTTTCCTCAAGCTCTTCTTCACTCCACTGGCAGTTCAGCACAAAGGTGCCTCCCTTTTTGAGACCATGTATAAGATCATACTTTCCAACATAAGATTGGTTATGACATGCGATATAATCTGCTTCATCAACTAAATATGTAGAACGAATCTTTGCCTTTCCGAAACGCAAGTGGGAAACAGTGATACCGCCTGATTTTTTGGAGTCATAGGAGAAATATCCCTGTGCATAAAGGTCGGTATTGTCACCGATGATTTTTATTGCGCTCTTATTAGCACCAACTGTACCATCTGAACCCAAACCCCAGAACTTACAACGAATAGCGCTTGGATCCTCTGTATTAATGCTCTTTCCTACCGGCAGTGAAAGATTGGTTACATCATCTACAATACCAATTGTAAATCCATTCTTAGGTGAATCTGACTTAAGATTGTCAAAAACAGCAAGAATCTGATTGGGTTTAACATCCTTGGAACCAAGTCCATAGCGACCACCAACAATAACGGGCTTATCGGCAACATCATAATAAAGGGATTTAACATCCAGATACAGAGGCTCACCAATAGCACCGGGCTCTTTAGTTCTGTCAAGAACCGCAATCTTCTTAACTGATTCAGGCATAGCATCAAAGAAGTACTTTGATGAGAATGGTCTGTAAAGATGTACTTTCAGAATACCAACCTTCTCGCCTTTGGCATTCAGATAGTCAACAACCTCTTCACAGGTCTCTGTGACTGAACCCATAGCAACGATGACATATTCTGCATTTGGGTCACCATAGTAATTGAAAGGCTTGTATTGGCGACCTGTAAGCTCAGATATTTTCTGCATGTAGTCGTTAACAATATCAGGAATAGATTCGTAATACGGATTACTGGCCTCTCTTGCCTGGAAGAATATATCAGGATTCTGTGCTGTTCCGCGAGTAACTGGGTTCTCAGGATTTAAAGCACGTTTCCTAAACTCGTCAATTGCATCCCAGTCAACAAGTTTAGCAAAATCTTCATTTTCCAGCACTTCAATTTTCTGAACTTCATGAGAAGTTCTGAAGCCATCAAAGAAGTTTAAGAAAGGAACTCTTCCTTTTATTGCGGACAGATGTGCAACACCAGCTAAATCCATAACTTCCTGAACACTGCCTTCAGCTAACATTGCAAATCCTGTCTGGCGGGCAGCCATAACATCGGAATGATCACCGAAGATTGAAAGAGCATGAGACGCTACAGCACGTGCCGAAACATGGAATACACCGGGAAGCAGTTCACCGGCTATTTTGTACATGTTCGGAATCATCAGCAGTAAGCCTTGGGATGCTGTATAAGTAGAGGTAAGCGCCCCCGCTTGTAAAGAACCATGTACTGCTCCTGCAGCACCTGCTTCAGACTGCATTTCTACTACTTTGACAGTTTGACCGAAAATATTTTTTTTGCCTGCTGCAGACCATTCATCGATTGATTCGGCCATATTTGATGACGGCGTTATGGGATAAATTGCAGCAACTTCGGTAAATGCATACGACACATGAGCCGCTGCGGTATTACCGTCCATTGTTTTCATTTTTTTTGCCATGTATTTCCCTCCTTGAATATTATGAGCAATGTACTTTGTATACATTATAAAATCAACATACAACCTTTAAGCTAGCAGTCCAGAGTTTATTATACCATATTTTTATCTGCTAACAAGTAAAAAACCGGTAATATATTTAAACAATTTTATTCACTATTTATGAAACAATAATAACTTCGGATTATTGATTCAAAAAAACTTTTTATATTGCCTGAGTTTCTTTTTATAGTTCTCAATATCCGAAACAGTAAGTGAATTTAACGGAATTCGTACGCTATTGATAGCCAGCATGTTGCTTATTCCTTTTTCCAGACGACTCAGCAATTCATCGAGGTTATCCCCGTCGTCCGGAAATGTGGCTCCATACAGACAAAACTCTTTATGTATGCCCATTTTCTTTGACTCATTTTTGAATGCATTCCTGAATTTTTCCTCCAGCAACGGGACATTTGCTTTCTCAACAAAGTGGAAAGCTCCAATAAAGGTATCTTCATCAATTAATAATAACTTGTCGGTATCTCTGATAAATCTTTTGCTGGTATTGATTATTGATTTAATAACCTCAGGCTCTTGCCCGTTTAAATGCACCAGAATAAACGAAATGGAATAGTTCCCTCTTATGGCGCGTTTAAGTTCTAGATTTAAAGACTCCTTAACGCTGACATTTTCATGAATCGACTCTGATAAATCAGTTTCTTCTTCCTGTTTGTTAATGATTTCATAGTATTTAACCATCTTGTTTTGGATGGTTTTAACATAGTTTTCGGAATTTTTAGTGAGGAACAGTATATCTTTAATACCCAGTTTAATGGCAGTATTCACTATTTCATATGTATCCCTATAAACCAGAGCTAAAACTGGAATCGATGGATAACCGTTCCTGATACGGCCCACAACATCATCTACAACAAGATTATTATCATCGACAATTTCGGTAACAAAAAGAACAATGGAATTCCCATAAGCATCGAGCTTTATGGTCAAGTCATCCGAATCCATAATCTCCATTACACCTATTCCGGCTTTAGCAATAGATTTCAACAGAATATTCCTGACAAAACGATTATTGACATGAAGAAATATATATTTATCCATGTTCGGTAAGCCATCCTTTGCTTTACTCCAAAACAATCCATTAGCATTATAAGTATATCATTTAACGATATTTCTTACAAATATCTACACGGAAAATTTAGCATTTTCCCGCTTTTTATTGAATTATGGCGTAAAAAATTTAAAGTCCTTCTGCATTGTGTTATAATTCTCTTTATAATATAATGGTTTCTGTTAAACATAATAACACGATTAATCTTAAATATATATTTAGCTTGATAATATAAAACAGGAGGTAATAATATGTCAAAATTAATCGGTAATCTAATATTCGGTCAATCAGGAGGACCAACATCTGTTATTAATGCCAGTGCAGCAGGTGTTTTTACTGAAGCTCTAAAAAATGATTGCATCCCCAAAGTTTATGGAGCTGCATATGGTATCCGCGGGATACTCGAAGAGAAATTCTATGACATGACAATGGAGGATCCCAAAGAGCTGGAGCTTTTAAAAACAACACCTTCTTCAGCATTAGGTTCAGTCAGATATAAGTTAGCTGATCCCGATGTAGATGATACTGATTACAGAAGGATCCTTGAAGTCTTTAAGAAATATGATATCCGTTATTTCTTCTACAATGGCGGTAATGACTCAATGGATACATGCAATAAGATAAGTAAATTTATGCAGAAAGCCGGATATGAATGCCGTGTTATGGGCGTTCCCAAGACCATTGATAACGACCTTTACGGTACCGATCACTGCCCGGGTTATGCCAGCGCAGCAAAATATGTAGCAACCTCAACTATGGAAGTTTATCACGATGCTCGTGTTTATGATACTCCCATGGTATGTGTTCTTGAAGTTATGGGAAGAAATGNCGGCTGGCTTACAGCTGCTACCGCTCTTGCCGCTTACAAAGGTGCAGGACCAGACCTTATCTATCTTCCTGAATTAGTGTTTGATATGGACAAATTCATTGAAGATTCTAAAAGGATTTATGAAAAAAATAACCATAAGCTCATCGTTGCTGTATCAGAAGGAGTTAAGGATAAGAATGGTAAGTATATTTCAGAATATGCCTCTGATTTAGCTCTTACCAAGGATTCCTTTGGCCACGCACAATTAGGCGGAACCGGAGCAGTACTTGCTGACGTATTAAAAAGAGAACTCGGATGCAAAACTCGCGCTATTGAATTTTCATTGCTGCAAAGATGTGCCGCTCACTGGGCCTCTAAAACAGATGTAGAAGAAGCATTCACCGCTGGTCAAAAGGCTGTTCAATATGCCGTAGAAGGAACAACTGACCACATGGTAGCTTATGAGAGATCCGAAAAGAACGGTAAATATTTCTGTAATTATGTGCTTGTAAATCTTTCAGATGTTGCTAATACAGAAAAGAAAATCCCAAGAGAGTGGATTACACCTGATGGCACAGGATTAACTCAAGACTTTATTGATTATGCTCTTCCTCTTATTGAAGGCGAATCCAGCCCTCCTATCGTGGATGGACTGCCCAGATTTGCCAAACTTAAAAAGGTCTTAGCAACAAAGTAAATCCGTGTTGACTGTATAAAACAGGGGTTGTCATAAACGACAACCCCTTTAATTTCATTATTTTCTAGTGTTTTATAGCTTTTCCATTCTCAATATCGTTAATTCTTCCCCAGGCATAGGATGCCAATTCTGATCCGGGCGCCACCTCGGTTACGACATTGAAACAATGCAATGCTTCTTTTTCAGCCTCTTCCTTGGAAGGGTGTTGGGATAATGCTATTGCTTTACCACCATAATAATAGACATTTGTCAATATATTGGGTTTTAAATCCAACTCCTCTATTATACTGATAGCCATTCTGTATTCATTTGCAGCTTCCTGATAAACCTCCACCGACCTGGCATTTGCATTTGATCTGTAGATTTCCCGCCCCATCTCGTAGAATTGAGATACTGCTTTTGGCTTGCATTCATAATTTAGGGCGTCTATTTCTGCCTCAATATCCTCAGGTTTTTCAAGCCCTGACAGGTCCCTTTCAATCTGTATTACTACATCCCTGTATTTGCCTTCTTGCTCCAGCTTTTGCAAACCTCTTAAGATTTCGCTCCAATATGCGTATTGCTCTAATTGGGTCTGCAATTTCTTCTCATTTTCTGTAGCTTTTCTGAGGGCTTCATTTGCATCTTTTAATCTGTCAGCCAGCTCATTTTTTTCTTTTTCCAGCCTTTCAACTTGAGGAGACACGCTTTCAGTTTTCTTGAAAATACTGCCGAAATCAATTCTTATAGGGCTGCTTGCTGGTACTATTATCCAAACAAGAATTAATGCAAACACTCCCAATAAAAAGCCCAATATATACTTTATGTAATATGGGCTGTTCCGCTCCGGGGAAAGACCACTTTTTAACCATGACACAGTTTCTACGGCAGCCTTTTTATATTTCTTTTGCCTTGTATTATTGCTGCTTTCTCCATCCGGAAACTTACCGTCCAGTTTGTCTAAATATTCTGATGCCCGTAAGCTGTTATCATCCATTTTAATTACTTTGCTAAACATACGCCGGGCATTGCTTTCGTCTCCCAAAACTAAATAGCAAAGTCCCATAAGATTCATGGCCTCATAAAACGCAGGATATATTGCTATAGCCTTTTTTAATGCAATGATTGCAATGTCTTCATTATCGCTTTTTAAATCATCTAATGCTTTATTGTAAAGGTCAATGGCATTCTTCATATCATCTGGTATTATGCCGATTTTTTCTTCAACACTCTTTATATCAATTAGTTCATATTTTGATAACTCTTCTTTAATGTTCAGCATAATTTCCCTCCAAGACCCTATTTTTTGAAGAAACATCACCAGATAATATTTTTACGATATCATTGTAACATTACTATTGTCTGTACTTCAAGTAATCATTACTATATATGCCACTCATTTTATCTAAATACCAGAAAAACCCGGCAGATACCGGGTTTTCTGATTGCATTGCTGATTAGCTTCCACAGCATTTTTTGTATTTTTTGCCGCTGCCGCAGGGACAGGGCTCATTTCTTCCTACCTTGGCAATATCTCGTTTTTTAGGTTTTCTTACCCCGTCATCACCATGGGAAGCCATTGTTGGCTTAGCCACCTGCTCTCTCTTAACTACAATATTCTCCTTCTTAACGTGAAGAATCATTTTAACTGTGTCTTGCTGAATATTCCGAATCATTTCTTCGAACATATCAAAGCCTTCACGTTTATATTCAATTACCGGATCATGCTGGCCATAAGCTCTAAGACCGATACCATATTTTAATTGATCCATGGCATCTATATGATCCATCCATTTTTCGTCTACGCTTCTGAGTAAAGCTCTTCTTTCAATCTCACGTATAAGTTCTTCGCCGAATTCGACTTCCTTTGCTTCATATATACTATGAGCCTTTTGTATTATTATATCTTTGATTTCATTTGCCGTAACAGTCTCAAGATCTACAGAGCTTAAGTCCAGCGTACCAGCTGGCAAAAGAACACTTTCGGCATAAGAGGCAAGCCCTTTTAAATCCCAATTGTCAGGAATGTCACTTTCTCCGCAATACATGTCCACTATATATCCGGCAATATTTTCTATCATTTTTAAGATATAACTCTTTAGATTCTCTCCATTCAGTACCTTTGCGCGTTCAGAATAGATTATCTCCCGCTGTTGATTCATAACATCATCATATTCCAGTACGCTTTTACGTCTTTGGAAATTGATTCCCTCAATCTTTTTCTGAGCGCTTTCTATGGCATTGGATAACAATTTTGCCTCAATAGGCTGGTTCTCATCCAACCCCAGTGCATCTACCATTCGTTCCATACGCCCAGATCCGAAAAGGCGCATCAAATCGTCTTCCAATGAAATGTAGAAACGGCTTTCCCCCGGGTCACCCTGACGGCCTGAACGTCCTCTGAGCTGATTGTCTATTCGTCTGGATTCGTGCCTCTCGGTACCTATAATCTTGAGACCACCAGCCTTGATAACCAGTTCTTTTTCTTTATCTGTTTCTTTCTTAAACTCTTCATATAATTCCTTATATATTTGACGGGCCTTTAGAATCTGGGGGTCATCGGTTTCATCAAAGCTGCTGGACGCAAGAATCAGAGACTCTTCCATACCCTGTTTTCGCATTTCCTGCTTGGCAAGAAATTCGGGATTACCGCCTAACATTATATCGGTACCACGGCCAGCCATGTTAGTGGAAATAGTTACTGCACCAAGTTTACCAGCCTGAGCTACAATTTCGGCTTCTTTATCGTGATATTTGGCATTTAAAACATTGTGTTTTATGCCATATTTTTTTAGCATACCACTAAGCATTTCTGAGGTTTCTATGGATATTGTACCTACCAAAACCGGCTGCCCTTTTTTATGACTTTCCTCTATATCACGGACTACAGCTGCAAATTTACCGTTTTTTGTTTTATAGACTACATCATCATGATCTGTTCGTATAACAGGCAAATTTGTTGGGATGGGTATAACATCCAGATTATATATGGCCCTGAATTCCTGCTCCTCGGTAAGAGCGGTACCTGTCATACCGGCAAGTTTTTTATACATTCTGAAATAATTCTGAAAGGTTATAGTGGCAAGAGTCTTACTCTCACGTTCTACCTTAACCCCTTCTTTTGCTTCGATTGCCTGGTGCAGGCCATCTGAATAACGGCGTCCATACATTAACCGGCCTGTAAATTCATCAACGATAATAACCTCATCATCTTTAACCACATAATCAACATCATTCTTCATCAGGCCGTGGGCTTTCAACGCCTGGTTAATATGATGGGATATGGTCATATTCTCGATATCTGAAAGGTTTTCTATCCCGAAAAACTTTTCGGCTTTTTCTATACCTCTTTGAGTTAAAGTAGCCGTATGGGCCTTTTCGTCCACTATATAATCGTATTCTCTGTCATCAAGCTGTTGTTTGTCATCTGTTTCTTTGACAACCAGTTTAGTAAGCCGTCTTGCAAATGAATCGGCCTGCCTGTATAAGTCGGTGGATTTTTCACCTTGTCCGGAGATAATAAGTGGTGTTCTTGCTTCATCTATTAAAATGGAGTCTACTTCGTCCACAATTGCATAGTTTAAATCCCGCTGAACCATGTTTTCCTTGTATACAACCATGTTATCCCGCAGATAATCAAATCCGAATTCATTGTTGGTTCCATAGGTAATATCGGAATTATAAGCCTGTCTTCTTTCGTCATTGTCCATATCATGAACTATTACACCTACAGAAAGACCGAGGAAATTATAAATCTTTCCCATCAGCTCAGATTGATACTTGGCCAGATAGTCATTAACAGTAATTAAATGGGCACCCTTACCAGTAAGAGCATTGAGGTAAAGCGGCAAGGTAGCAACTAAAGTTTTACCTTCACCGGTTTTCATTTCGGCAATACGCCCCTGATGAAGTATAATTCCGCCCATAAGCTGAACCCTGAAGTGTCTCATAGCCAGCACTCTGACAGATGCTTCTCTGACAACTGCAAAGGCCTCGGGAAGAATATCATCAAGGGTTTCTCCGTTGGCCAGACGATTCTTAAATTCCTGCGTTTTGCCTTTTAATTGAGCATCGGATAATTTTTTTATTTCAGGCTCCATAGCCTCTATTTCGTCAACGATAGGTTTTATTCTCTTTAGCTCTTTCTCTGAATAACTGCCAAAGATTTTTTCTAATATTCCCATTTTACAACTCCTTCTTAGCTAATCGGTCAAGAACGAGGCGATATCCATCAGCTCCATAATGAAGAGATCTGCTGACTCTGCTTATCGTTGCCTCACTTGCACCTGTTATTTCATGTATTTCTCTATATGTTTTTTTCTCTGTCAACATTCCTGCAACGGCAAAACGCTGAGCAAAGGCTTTAATTTCTGTGATTGTCCCGAGATCCTCAAAGAAATTGTAGCATTCATCGATAGTTTCAAGCATTAAAATTGCTTCAAATAATCTGTCAGTATATTCATCTTTGAGCTTACTTTTCATACCTTCAACTCCAGTACATATATAATCACTTATTTATTGATTATCTCATTTGCAACTGTCATTTGCAAGAAATCGCTGTTGCATGTATCATAAAATTACCTTTTTACCCATAATCTTTTTTCCTTCCAGACACAGAAGCTGTTTTTTGATGTCCAATCCTCCACCATAGCCTACAAGCTCACCTTTTGAACCAATTACTCTATGACATGGAATAACTATGGATAACGGATTACGATTATTGGCCATTCCTACAGCCCGGCATGCTTTGGCTTTTCCAATTTGAATTGCAATATCTTTATAGCTCCTGGTTTCTCCATAAGGTATGGTTTTTAGCGCCTCCCAAACCAGCAGCTGGAAAGGTGTTCCTTTGGCGAAAACAGGCAGGTCAAATCTTTTTCTACGCCCCTCTAAATACTCGTCAAGCTGCTGTGAGGCTTCCTTTATTATAGCTGTCTCCTGTATCGTTACAGTATCGGGCATAGAATAATCTCCGAAGAAAACATCTGTGATTACTCCATTTTCTTCACCTATGCCAATTTTCCCAACGCTTTTATGATAATAAAAAATTTTTTTCAAGGGAATACCTCCATCCTGATAGGAAAGTAAAACAGCATTTAAAGAATATCACACAAATAATGTCATCTCAACGAAAATACCTAAATATGTATTATAGGCACAATCATCAAATAATAAAAGAAAAAATTCAAATTATTGCCTAAGTTATTTAATTCAGTTACAATAAGACAATATGGAGGAAATGTTATGAATAATAACGGAATAACTGCACCCAGAGGTTTTTTGGCATCGGGTGTAGCATGTGGCTTAAAGAATAATAAAGGTAAGGATCTGGCAATGGTTGTATCAGAAAACCTCGCCGTTGCTGCAGGTATTTTTACCACAAATGTTGTAAAAGGGCATTCTCTATTGTGGACCAAAAATAAAATAAAAAATGGCCACGCCAGAGCCATAGTCATAAACAGTGGTTGTGCCAATGCCTGCTTAGGTGCAAGAGGAGATAAAGATGCGCAAGATATGGCACTATATGCCTCTTCATTAATAGGCTGTGAGCCAGACAATGTTATGTTAGGCTCTACCGGGGTTATCGGATTCCCGCTTGATATGGATAAAATTAAAAAAGGAATTAAATCTGCCTTTGATTCTTTGTCCAGCCAAGGCGGCGCCCGTGCAGCAGAAGCCATAATGACCACTGATACTTTTCCCAAAGAAACATCAAAAACCATTGAAATAGATGATAAAACAATTACCCTAGGTGGCATGTGCAAAGGCTCAGGTATGATTCATCCCAATATGGCAACAATGATCTGTCTTATTACCACTGATGCAGCCATATCCCAGGAAATGCTGGATAAAGCATTAAGGTCTGTTGCCGAAAAATCTTTTAACCGTGTTTCAGTAGATGGCGATACCAGCGTTTGCGATCAGCTGGTGATTATGGCAAACGGTCAGGGTGGAAATACTCCCATTATCTCCGAGGGCTCAGACTATGAAGCCTTTGTCTCTGCTTTGCTGGATGTTTCAGTAAGTCTGTCGAAAATGCTGGCCAAGGACGGAGAAGGTGCAACAAAGCTAATCGAGATACAGGTAAAGGGCTGTAAGGATATTGAATCGGCACACCTTATACTTAATGCTATCGCAAAGTCTCCATTGGTAAAGACTGCTTTTTTCGGGCAGGATGCCAATTGGGGAAGAATCTTTACCGCTGCGGGTTATTCCGGAGCCGATTTTGATCCTGATTCAGTTGATATTTATCTGGGGGATCTTATGGTATGTAATAACGGCATCGGACTAAACTTTGACGAAGAAAAAGCCTTAGAAATTTTAAAAAAAGATGAGATTATCGTAACTCTTGATTTTAAAAGCGGTCAGGTTAATGACAGAATATGGACTTGCGATCTTTCCTATGATTATGTAAAAATAAATGGCTCTTATAGAAGCTAAAACATTGTTTTGCCGAAAATATAGTGGGTAATATTATAGTATTAAATTGGAGGGATTTTCATGGCTATTCAGCAACTTGTAAAATTTCATATTGCGGATGAAGCCTTTGGAATAGGTATCAAAGACATTTTCCAAATAATAAGGCCGCAGGAGGTATTCAAAGTTCCCAATACCCCCCCCTATATTGAAGGGCTTATAAACCTTCGCGGTAAGGTTATGACAGTGGTGAACTTAAGAAAACGATTTAATTTGCCTGAAAAGGAAAATGATAATGATACCAAGATTCTTATTATAAGAATGGATGATTATCTATTGGGTTTCACCGTAGACAATGTGTCTGAAATTGTACGGGTCCAGGACGAAGAAATAGTTGAGACACCGCCGGCATTAACTAGTTTTGACAGGCGATTTCTGACTGGTGTAGCCAAAGTAGGCGAAAAACTTATTCTTTTGTTGGATTTGGAAAAGATTTTAACACCTGATGAAGAGAGTCAAGTTAAAGAACTCCTGGAAGAAAACGAAGCAAAGATAATCGGTTAAGATTAATAACAATTGTTTAATACTTTCATTTATTTCTTACTTTGGCAACACGGACTAGATTCCTGCCGGTACGCTTTGCCTCATAAAGAGCATCGTCTGCTGTACTAATCAGCTCTTGAGGCTTTCCTGCCGTTTCAGGATAAGTTGATACTCCTACACTTATTGTAATGGATGCCGTAACCACCCTGTCGGTAATACTAAGCTGAGAGACACCTATTCTAAGATCCTCAGCTTTTTCTCTGGCTTGTTCTAAAGAGGTATACGGCATCAATATTACAAATTCTTCTCCGCCGTATCTGGCAAATACATCTTCTTTTCTGAGTGTTTTCTTGATAAAGCCCGAAAGGGTTTTAAGGACTAAATCTCCAAAAAGATGACCATATGTATCGTTAAACTTCTTGAAATGATCAATGTCAAATATAATAAAGGATAAATCATGTCCTCCTTCCTGAGCTCTATTATATTCTTCCTGAAGCTTATCATTGAAATACAGACGATTATATGCTCCGGTAAGTCCGTCCAGTGTGGCCAGGTCATGCATCTGTTGGTATAATCTTGCGTTTTCTATGGCAATACTGACCTGCTGTGATATGACTTCCAGCAGCCTCATATTCTCACTATCAAACGCATCTTTAAGGCTATGCTCAATCAGGACAATACCAAGGGCTTTGCCTTTTGCCAAAAGCGGCACACAAATCATGGCTTTTATGTTACGGCCTTTAGTAAAAGGATATTCTTCTTCATTCACATCGTTGTCAATCATTGAACTGCCTTTCTCTATAGAGGGTTTAAGAATATCACAGTTTATATAATCCGAAACAATTGCCAGATTTTTTTTATCAAAAATACTTGATACCTGAACCTTAAGTTTGTTCTGGGAACCATAGCACAAAGCAATTGTCGAGTGGGAAACGCCCATAACACCTATAATAACATCGTTTACAAACTTTAATAGTTCATTCATATCAAAAATTGAGGTTATTGCTTGTGATATCTGCTGGAGTGTATAAAGTTCGGCCAGACTTGATGTCAGTCTGCGGTTAGCTTCCTCAAGCTGATTATTAGTCTCCATCAGTTTGTCATAATGACTCTGAATCTCTTTTTTAGCCTGTTCCAGCTGAACATATTTATCGCCTAAACGATCAATTAATATGTTGTTTTCTTCTTTGCTTCTGGCATACTCATTATATATTCCGCTCCATATGTAGCAAAAAAGAGTAAAGAGCATGTACTGTATTATAGAGATTATAATCAGATATTTTATATCACTGATGAGATTTCCCGTGCCGCCTTTATTAAACCATGCCAATGCTATATATTGAGACAGAATTTGAACTATAAGACTTAATAATATGTAAGGAACTGTCTTTTTAAACCCTTTTGTTAAACTTATAAAAGTAATAGGCAATAAAGCTGTAAAATAGAAGAAGACACTGTGGTACATTGTACTTACCATAACGGCAATAACAATTATCTCCAGCGACTTAATCAAATCAAATATTATCACTTTGCTCTTTGCGGTCAAAGTTTTTGCCTGGCAAACTTTAAATATACTTAAGGCAATAAATATGCTAAGTAACAGGCCTTGTGTTATAATTGCACTCAAAACAATGGGCTGATCCAACAAGGTCCTTTTTGCAAACACATCTTCTAAAATCAGAAACACTAATATAACCCACCCAATTTTAGTGATGTTGTGCTCGTATCTCATATAATTTGTATACGTTGTTTCATTAATGTCCTGATTAATTGATTCCAAGTGTTTCCTCCACATAGTTTTTAATACTGCTACTCCTGCCAATATATTTTAATTCTGTCACCGGATCTGATTTTATCAGTGTAGTTGGCATCATTCTCATTAAGTTTTAGCATAAGAATTCCTTTGGGCATTGTAAGATCGAAATCAATAAAATTAAACAGGTCTATGAACAAATAATCGGTATTTTTTGGCGGTAAGTTAATAGATTTTTCGTTAACAAATACAATTATTCCTTTTTTTTCTGCAAATTTTTGTTCTTTTCCCTTAATAACGTCCTTTTCCCATTCATATTCCGGATTATCCTCTATATTCTGGAATCTCTCTTTTTCATCACTATTATGTGATTCTTCGTCAGTGTTAACAGTATTCTGGTATTTCCTTGGAACAACCAATATCTCATCTCCCGGCTTTAAAACTGTTTCCATCCCGGCAGAACTGCCGTTTAGCATGAATTCTGAAACCAGTGGGTTAAATTCTAAAAGCCGCGCTACATCGTCAAGACTATAATCGTTAATAATATCAACCCTGTCCCCCTGCTGAACTGGAGTATCCAAAGAAGACTCTATTCCGTTAATCAAAACTTTTGGTTTTATAGTATAAGTCTGATCATTAAATTTGACATATACAGGCTCAGATTTTTCTGCCAAATCCCCTGCAGAAATTGCAGCGTCCTTACCATTTTTGGCCGGTACCACAGTAATTTTGTCACCCGGCTCTATAGGTTTATTAAGACTGGATACTTTACCGTTCAGATATATTTCAGCAGGCTTGCCCATACTTCCCCGTATGGTTCTATCTTTATTATTAAACTTAAACTTTAAACTTTTACCTGACCTGCATATAAGCTGATCCGGATTGAATCCTGCCAGTATCAGCGCATCGGATACAAGCATTTTTCTGGCATTATACATACGTATCTTTTTATCATTTACAAAAACATAGTAAAAGTCCTGCCCTTTTGTCAGAGCAGTTGTAACCAATATACCCAAAGGCGTAATTGAATCAGGCCCGTCAAGCATGGACACATCGGTATCAATATTTTTGGCTATGCTTCGGTTTCTTATAGCAACTCTCTCTCTGGGTAAACCTATAGAGTCGGATATTGCCTCACATAAACCGCTGGACTGGCTTCCACCACCAACTAAAAAAACAGCATTTGGAGCTTTTCCGCCATTGAGTTCCAATATTCTTTCAGCAATTGTTTTTGCAAGATTCTCCACTACAGGGTTTGTTACTCTGATAATCTCATCTGCTTTGGCAGTAACTTCATTATCAAGTATATCAGTAAAAACTATGTCCTTTTCTTCACCTGAAAGTGTAGTTTTAATCTTTTCTGCGGTTTCAAAATCCACAAGATAGCTTTGGGCAATGGCTTCGCTTACTTCGTCCCCCGCAATGGGAACCATAGCATATGCAGTAATTGTGCCGGATTTTGTAATTGCAATGTCGGATGTGCCTGCTCCGATATCCACCAGGGCAAGGTTAAGAAGACGCAGATCCTTGGGTATGGCCAGATTAAGTGCTGCAATAGGCTCTAAAGTTATAAAATTTACTTCCAGATTAATTCTTTCCATAACAGTATAAAGACTGTCTACTACAGTTTGAGGAAGAAAAGTCGCCAGAACTTCAACACCGGCTCTGTGCCCTTTATGCCCCACCAGGTTTGAAATAACATAATTATTTAAATAATATGTAACCACACTATATCCTACACAATAATACTGATCTTTTTCAGAAGAAGAAAGACTGTTCTCTATCTCTGATTGAGCCTTCTGGACACCTTCCATCTCAAGGGCACTGATAAGTTGCTGATCAATTTCTTTGCCATCTTCAATATCACGTTCAACCTTAATCTGACAGGTTTTTAAAACTCGCCCCGCAGCAGCAATTGATACTCTGGTAAGGTTATGCCCGATTTTTTTCTCCAGGGCATCCTTTACCTTGGCAGCACCCTGAGCAACCTTGGCAATATCATGAATCTGCCCATCAAGCATAGCACGGCTTTCATGAACTATCATTTCGGCGGCCTGTACAAAAAAGCGCTCTTCCTTTTGAACACCTACTACACCTATAATGGTACGGGTGCCTATATCCAGAGCAAAAATTACATCATCAGGCATAGGACTAGAAACTTCTTTTTTTACTTGCATTTATAGCCCCCATCTTTTGTTACTATTATTGTATATTTTTATTNGCATATACGCAATATGGCATAATGCTACAAATTTCGCATTTTGGCCTTCTGGCCTGACAAATTGCACGCCCATGGTAAACAAGATAATGAGAAAAGTTAGCCCATTCACTTTCTGGCAGAATCTTCATAAGATCCCGTTCTACAATATCAGGATTTTTTGACTTTGTCAGACCCAGGCGGTTGGCAAGTCTCATACAATGAGTATCCACAATAACGCCTGGCTTTGAGAAAACCGTTGATAAGACCACATTGGCAGTCTTTCTTCCTACACCGGGCAGACTTAGCAAATCCTCCATATTATCGGGAACTTTGCCCCCGTAATCCCTCAATAGTTTAATACAGCACTCTTTTATATTCCTGGCTTTATTTCGGAAAAAACCCGTCGATTTAATATCCTGTTCCAGCTCTGATAAATCAGCACCTGCAAAATCCTCGGCATTTCGATATTTTTTAAAAAGCTCCTTCGTTACAATATTAACCCTTGCATCGGTACATTGTGCCGCTAATTGAGTTGCTATAAGTAATTCCAGAGGTGTTTTATAGTCCAGAGTACATGTTGCATCGGGGTATAAGGATTTTAATTCTTTTAGTATAATTAAAGCCTTTTCTTTTTTTCTCAAATCATGTCCTTCCTTTGTTCTTCCGTTTAAGATTTACAGACTTCGCTTCACGGTAAAGTGAGAGATATTCCAAAGCGGAGCTTTCCCATGAATACTCTATTGTCATAGCTCTTCTTACGAGCTGCGACCATATATCCCGGTCATTATACTGATTAATTACCCTCTTTATTGCTCTGATAAAAGAGTCTTTTGAGTATGTGTTAAATACAAATCCCGTTCCTGAACCCTTATTGGTGGATTCGTCAATAACAGTATCTGCCAGTCCACCGGTTTTGTGCACCACCGGAACAGTACCATACCGCATTGCAATTATTTGGCTTAAGCCGCAGGGTTCATATCGTGAAGGCATAAGGAAAACGTCGCTTCCGGCGTAGATTTTTCTGGCCTTTTCTTCATTGAACTCAAGATTCAGAGAAACCAATCCGGGATATTTTTCGGTTAATTCAGCAAAGATCTTTTCGTAATATTTTTCCCCTCTTCCCAAAATAACCAGTTGATTATTATTTTTCAAGATATACTCAAATGCCGGTTCCATCAATTCAAGCCCTTTATTGGACACCAATCTGCTGATAACAGAAAATAAAGGAGCATCGCTATTCTTGAGGCCCAGCTCTACCTGAAGCTCTTGCTTGTTCTTCCTTTTACCGTCAATATCATCTTTATTATAATTGAAGTATATACTTTTGTCAGTTTGGGGATTCCAGTTGTCTTGATTAATTCCGTTCAACACACCTCTGATTGCAGTCTTCCGATTCTTAAGCACACCCTCCAGCCCAAACCCATATTTAGGAGTAAGCATCTCCTTTGCCGATGTTTTGCTCACGGCATTAATAATGTCAGCGTAATTAATTCCCGCTTTCATAGGGTTAAAGCAGCCATAGTATTCTACCCTGTCAACCATAAACACCACATCTTTAACCCCAAAAAGATTAAATATGCTGCGGTCACTTACTCCCTGGTACTCAAGGTTATGAATGGTATAGACAATAGATATTTCAGACAATTCATTGTGCTCCCTTTCGTTTTCCCGGAGCATCATGGCAATTGGTGCTGTATGCCAGTCGTTCAGGTGTACAATATCCGGCACAAAATCAAACCTTAGAATCATTTCATAAACAGCAGCACAAAAAAAGGCAAATCGCTCACCATCGTCTTTATGTCCGTAAACGCCTAGTCTGTCAAAATAATGGTAATTATCAATAATAAAAGTTGTTACAGGTGCATTTACAATTTCTCTGACGATACAGGTTTCTTTGCGCCATCCAAAGCTGACCGGAAAATCACCCTTGTACCGGGCAGGAGAATGAATATCTTTATTGCCGGGAATTACAACCCGAACATCTGCTCCCAGTTCTTTCAGTTTCAGAGGGAGTTCTCCGGCTACGTCACCAAGGCCGCCGACTTTAATGAAAGGTGCGCATTCTGCTGCTACATATAAAACCTTAAGCTTATTATTCATAATTCACCTCATACCTTAAGATTTTACCATTATATCGCAATAAATAAACATTATTCGCAGCGAAGAATCTTTCTGCTGTCATTCTTAGCGCTAACGAAGAATCTTACCAAGTTTACATAAAAAGATCCTTCGACTCCGCTGCGCTCCGCTCAGGATAACAGTGGGGGGGACTGCGTTCGCTCAGGATGACAGCTTTTATAAACATAATTAAGCGGCGTGGCTGCTGCGATTTAAAGCGGAGCATGGATTGCGTAGCGGGCGCGACTAGAAACAGGATGTTGGAAATGGAGCGCTAAATCGCAGCAGTCTACAGCCGCTAAACTTGTATACGCTCCGCTCAGGATAACAGTGGGGGGGGACTGCGTTAGCTTAGGATGACGGAGGGGACGCTGTACTTAGTTTAGAGCGGCACCAGTAGAAATTAAAAACTGACCGGAATCATGAGACTCCGGTCAGTGTAATTATTTCATATCAGGTTTAAATATTTATTATTACTTAGATTTATTGGCTTCACCCAGTGCATCTTTTCTTGAGAGGTTAATTCTGCCCTGTTTATCCACTTCCATTACCATAACTAAGATTTCATCACCGACATTAACTACGTCCTCAACTTTGTTGACGCGCTTGTTGTCAAGTTTAGAAATGTGTACCAAACCTTCTTTTCCGGGAAGGAATTCAACAAATGCTCCAAAGTTCATAATACGGGTAACCCTGCCGGTAAATATCGCACCAATTTCAACTTCCCCTGCGATACCTTCTATTATCTTAATGGCTTTGTGGCCTGCTGTTTCGTCAGAAGTAGCCACATAAACTGAACCGTCATCCTGAATATCGATTTTGACACCAGTCTCAGCAATTATTTTGTTAATTACTTTACCGCCAGGCCCAATAACCTCACGAATTTTATCAACGTCAATCTTTGTCTGATAAATCTTCGGGGCATATGGTGACAGTGACGGTCTGGGTTCAGGTATTACAGGCAGCATACATTCATCAAGTATCTGGAAACGGCCTTTTTTAGTTATTTCAAAGGCTTGATGTATAATCTCATAGGTAAGGCCTTCCACCTTTATATCCACCTGGATTGCAGTTATACCATTCTTAGTACCGGCAACCTTAAAGTCCATATCTCCAAAGAAGTCCTCAATGCCCTGTATATCCATGAAAGTTACAAACCTGTCGGGATTTTCCTCATCCACTACCAGTCCAGCTGAAATACCTGCCACAGGAGCCTTAATGGGCACACCTGCGTCCATCAGAGCCAAGGTACTGGCGCAAACGCTTCCTTGCGATGTCGAACCGTTTGACATCAATACCTCAGAAACAAGACGAATAGCATATGGGAATTCTATCTCGTTGGGTATTACAGGCTCCAGTGCTCTCTCTGCAAGTGCACCGTGACCAATTTCGCGCCGGCCGGGACCTCTTGAAGGTCTCGCTTCGCCTACCGAATAGGATGGGAAGTTATAATGATGCATATAGCGTTTTTCTTCTTCCATATCCACGCCATCCAGCTTCTGTCCTTCACCAAGCGGGCCAAGAGTAACATTGGTAAGAACCTGTGTCTGACCACGCTGGAACAGTGCTGAGCCGTGAGTTCTGGGAAGTAAAGATACTTCTGCTGAAAGTTGACGAATATCCATAAGGGAACGACCGTCAATACGTTTATTTTCCTCTAAAATCATTTCTCTTACAATTTTTTTCTGAAGTTTGTAAAGAGCCTCACCAATTAATCCGGACTGTTCCGGGAAAGTCTCGGCTAATTTTTCCTTAACATCCTTACATACAGCATCTACCTGATTATCTCTGGTTGCTTTGTCTGCGTTCTGGATAGCAACTTTCATATCATCCTTAGCCATATTGTATACCGCTGTCCAGATTTCTTCGGGAACTACAGCAGGTTCGTATTCAAACTTAGGAACTCCGATTTCTTCTACAATTGTTTCAATAAAACCAATAATGCGTTTTATTTCTTCATGTCCTGTCTTGATGGCTTCCAGCATTACCTCATCAGGTACCTGGTTAGCTCCCGCTTCAATCATTACGATTTTTTCCTTGTCAGCAGAAAGAGTAACATACATATCACTTATTGCTCTTTGCTCTGCCGTCGGATTTATAACAATCTTACCATCAACCAGACCCAGTATTACACCTGCGATTGGGCCGTTAAAAGGAATGTCTGAAGTACATAAAGCAATAACTGTACCAATTATCGATGCAAATTCCGGAGAATTATCCTGCTCTACTGACATTACCGTATTTACTATTACTACATCATTTCTTAGATCCTTTGGAAATCTGGGACGCATTTGCCTGTCAATGACTCGCGAAACCAAAACAGCTTTTTCTGTGGGTTTACCTTCACGTTTGATAAATCCACCAGGTATTTTCCCTACAGAATAAAGTTTTTCCTCATAATCAACACTTAACGGAAAAAAATCAATCCCTTCTCTTGGTTCTTTTGAAGCAGTTGCAGTAGATAAAACAACTGTATCACCATAACGAACCAAAGCCGAACCATTGGCAAGCTGTGCTAATTGGCCTACTTCCACAGACAGTGGCCGGCCAGCCACTTCAAAATTAAAGACTTTTCTCATAAATCTTCTCCTTTTCTCCGATTCCATGCACCTTTTTCGGTCTTAACAACCGAAAAGGACTATAGTCAGGGACAAAAGGTCAGGGAACAGGCTCCAAGAACCTTGTAACCTCTTCTCTGAACTTCTGTTGCCCTTGGCTATCGGAATCGTTATTCAATTATTATATTTCCACTATATTCTGAGGTTATTCCCTCAAAAATAGTTGGTTTTAATATTAATTAAACTACCTTACTCATCCTTATATTTACAGGAAATTTTTAGAAAGGCATATTATTGATAAAAAAGGGCGGAAACCCGCCCTACATTTATTTTGTTTTGCCGGGTATACCAGATAATTATTTTCTGATTTCCAGCTTTGCAATAATTTCACGGTATCTGTTTATATCCTTTTTAATAAGATAGTTCAACAGACCTCTTCTTGCACCAACCATTTTTAAAAGTCCACGACGGGAATGGTGATCCTTTTTGTGGATCTTTAAATGCTCGGTTAAATGATTGATTCTGTCTGTCAAAAGCGCAATCTGTACTTCGGGAGATCCTGTATCACCCTCATGCAGCGCATATTTAGCTATAATTTCTTGTTTAGTCATTCTTGTCATAAAAAATTCTCCTCTCTTAAAAATTGCCGTATGCCCAGTAAATGGTCGGAGTTCCATTAACCGCGCATTCGGTTCGATAGACTTAGATATTTTAGCATAGAATCCACGGGTTGTAAAGGAAATTCGGTTTTTTAACTTCTCAGGCTCATATATAGAATTATGTGAACTACAATGTCATTTTGAAGGTCGCACATTACCCTAACTGTCATCCTGAGCGTAAGCGAAGGATCTTAAACGTCAACGCATAAGATTCTTCATTACGCTTCGCTCCATTCAGAATGACATCTTTGTTACGCATAATTTTATTTATCGCTAAGTACTTTAACGTTTTTTGCTATATAGTTTACTCCTGAAATTATGGTTAAGATAACAGCAATGTACATTAATGTCATTCCCACAGGGAAATCTGTAATAAGTGATATTGGAAAATCTCTGACCAGAATAGCCACAATCGCGATAATCTGAACGACAGTCTTAGTTTTTCCCCATTTATCAGCAGCTATGATAACACCGCGGCCAGCCGCAATTATTCGAAAGCCTGTTACAATAAATTCTCTGGCTATAATTATGAAAACTGCCCAAACAGACAGGTTATCTGTCTTTATAAATGCTATCAGAGCTGATGTTACCAGCAATTTATCGGCAACCGGATCCAGAAACTTTCCCAGTTCTGTTACCATATTCTGCTTCCTTGCAATATTTCCATCAACCATATCTGTAACAGACGCAAGTATAAATATAACAGCTGCTGCGTATCTTCCCCATTGGTTAAGCCATAAAAACTGCCCGAACCATCCCGGTACTAAAAAGAATAAGAAAAAAGGAGTTGCCAGAATTCTTGAAATTGTAATTTTATTCGCAAGGTTCATCTTTATTCACCATTCCTACAATAACTGTGCTTCACCAACCAAGTCATAGCCGTCCATGCAAAGAATTTTTACAGGCACTATCGTTCCATTTTCCAATGGCTCCCCAGAGGTAAAATAAATGACCGAATCTATGTCGGGAGCTTCGGCATAGGTACGTCCCATATAAAAAATACCATCCTCAGCCACCCCATCGACCATTGTATCATATGTTTGTCCCAATCGTGAACCATTATATTTTTCAACGTTTTCCATCTGAAGTGCCATGAGCATGTCCCGCCGTTGAATTTTTAGTTTTTCCGGCAAATGTCCTTTCATTTTATAAGCAGGTGTTCCTTCCTCCTTTGAG
>JGI24709J26583_10000443_pt1 | contig 34965 bp, 26 predicted proteins | sample BioPla2DNA1_FD_26583 | JGI IMG/M metagenome (IMG submission 26583) | reverse complement strand
GGTGTTATAAATGTCATTAACAATGAATTATCTAAAACAGAGGAAGTTAGAAAGGCATACTAAAAACAAGTATGCCTCTAAACGAATTGAGAATTTAGTGTTAATAGAGTTGAAGGAAAAATTAGAAGAATACTTAACTGAGAATGATAAGGTTATGTTAGAGGTAAATCCTAAAGTTGTTGGTGAGTTTTTGAATATATTAACTGATACCCTGTTAGCGATATATGATTATGAACAGATAGATGAGAATAAATTTATATTCTATAATAAAGAGATTACAGTATAGTTAGGGGGAAATATAATGGGAATTAAGGTAAAGAGAACACTTGGAACAAGAATAACAAATATCTCTAATGAATTAAATATACCTAAAGTGACTGTTGAAAGTGTGGTAAGAGCTTATTTAGAGGGTTTAATAGAATCAGCAGAACAAGGTGAGAACATTGTAATAGATAATATCATGTCAATAAAGGTAATAAATGAGCCTAATGGTAGTACAACAGTTAGGGGTAGAGTATCACCAGCATTGAAGAGTAGATTGTGCGGAAATGATATGATTGATGAGGATATGGAAGATTAAGGTTTTCCTTTTGAAAGGGGGTGTAGTCAATCAATGTTAGGAAAAACGCATAGAGCAGGTGGCTGTGCTGCAGCACTAATCGCTTTTGAGGTTATGAGAGCAAAAGGTTGGCTATTACCTGAAACCAATGAATTTATACAATTAGCTATGATGTATCCTCTTGCGAGTTGGGGTAGTATATTTCCAGATTTAGACCACGGAAAAGATAGTATTCCAGATAAAGACCCTGTATCATATGCTGTAAATTGGTTTTTAAGAAAGACAGGTGCAAAGCATAGAAGTTGGCAGACACATAGTATATTGGTTACAGGTGGTTTTTGTTTATTATTGTATTCCATAATCTTTGTATTAAATGCAATAATAGGAGTACAAGATGATGTAGGTTGGGCGTATCTAAGATTATCTACAATAGGTTTTATAGCAGGTGTAGTAAGTCATTTTGTATTAGATGCTTTTACAACAGCAGGGATACATGTGTATCCTGGTTTGAAGTTAAGATTTGTACCAAAAACAAGTGCATTTGCAACAGGTGGTTTATGGGAAAAGATAATTTTCTATATTTTAATAGCAATAATAGTAATTATATTATTCAGGATATTATTGATAGAACTTGATTTATCAATAATAGAAATGTTAGTAAATAAATTAGCGAGTTTAAGGGGGTAAACATAATGAATATAAATAAAGTAAGTAGATTTCTTGTTTTACTTATCGCATTGATGATGTTGATGAGTATGACAGTATTTGCAGTTACGGAAATTAATATCACTTCTGATAATAAGTCAGAATTTGAATCTGTTTTTAAGAAGGTAGAGGAGTCTGTGGAATCGAGTTCAGCAGGTTCAGATTTGAAAGTTAGTGTTAAGATGAAAGAAAAGTCTTCAGGTGGTAGTGCAACAGAGGTTTTAATTCAATATGACTCTACAAGTGGTACATTAACATTTAATGAAGATGTATTTAAGAGAGCAAATCAAAAAGAGGTTAAGAAAGTAATGACAGCTTTGATAAATGAGATTAAGGACTCTTCATTACCGTTAGATATGCAACAAGATATTATGTCTCAAATTCAAGAGAGTGATAATGACGTTGCAACAGTAATGATACCTTTAATATTTGATGAGTCAAGAGCAGACTTATTCACAGCTTATAAATGGTTGTTTCCTTTCTTACAAATATTGAGAGTTGTATTTGGTATAGGTGCAGTTGCTATAGTTTTATTGTTAATAGGTTCAACTATTATGGATTTAGTATATATAGGACTTCCTGTATGGAGAGAGCAACAAGCTGATAAGGGTAAAAAGAATCCTTTTGGTGTATCCTATGAAGCAATTAAGACAGTAAATGATGTAGAGAAGAATTTAGGTGATGGTGGGTATCAAAATGCATACTTACTATACTTAAAGAGAAGGGCTTTAACTTATGTTGTATTAGCAATTTGTTTGCTTTACTTAATAGTAGGGGAACTTGGTGGTTTAATATCTTGGATATTAAGTTTAGCAAGTGGTGTAGTAGGTTAATAAGACTAAAATACACGGGTGTGGTGAATAAGCCACACCTTTATTTTTGTAATTGAAAATAGGCAGTAAAATAAGGCTATTAAACTTTTATATGGACATAGTTGTGAAATAAATAGACATATTTTTATAGTATGTAGTGTAATATAAAAATAGAGAATTGAGGTGTTAAGCATGAATATAAGACAAAACATTATAAAAAGCAATATTATAAAAATAGGTGTTTTATTATTTGTTATGATTATAATATGTTCATTATATATAGACGTTTTTGCGTTTACGAATTCAGAGGATTATTATTTAACCTTTCTTAAGGATGGGGAAAGTTTCTTTTATACATCTGAGAAATATTGTACGAGAAAAAATGATAAAATATATTATTATGATGTAGATGAGTTATTAGAGAAAATAAGATTATCGAAATATAAAAAATTTAATGCCTCTTTTGGTAATGAAAGTTCACCTTTTTCAAATAGTACAGGTGTTGTAGATGAGGTCTTTACAGGTGGAGTATTAAATGGATTAAGTATTTATGATACAAATATATATAATACTTGTATAAATAAAAAAGAAATAAATGATAATTATTTTACTATAACTTTAGATGGTGAAGTATATAAGTTTGTTATTCCTGCACCATATACTTATGATTTTGTAGACAAGGGTAATATTATTAAGGAAGAATTAGTAACTAAATATAGTATAAGAACTAAGGCTGTACGTTGGGATTGGGACTGGATTATATTTGAAAATACTAATAGAGTACATAAAAAGATAGTAAAAGCAGTAAAAGAAGGATTATTGGCAGTAAATGTAGAGAGAGGTTATAATGTAGGTTCTGTATATAGTGAAGAGCAAAAACCATTAGCTGATGTAATGCGTGAGGTGGGTACAAGTTCTTCTAACAGTGATGGGAATAGTGGTTCTAATACTGAAACTAATACAAGTAAGCCAACAGGTTTATTTGAGTTTAAGGCTAATGTATCTTTAAAAGCAAGTGTAGACTATTTTTATAGTCCTTTATTTGGTAAAATGGAAGTAACAGATTCTATTCCTAAGACTGCTGACGAATGGTGCAAGGATACATATTATAATAAAATAAAAATAGAGAATGGTAAAGTAGTTATAAGTGATGACTATAGGCTATTTATACAAGAGGGTAGTGCATTAAGAGTAGGATTGTATGAGGTAGATAGTAACTTAACCTTTACAAATGGTGTTCAGGCATTTAAAAAAGGAACAAAGATAATAACAACTTCTGCTGAACCTACTAAATTAGTTGATTATACAATGAGAATAGCTGTACCTAATAAATTCACTTCAACAGGTGTTAATGAAACTTATGCTTTAGCTAATGATGGACATGGTTTATCCTTAATAGAGGGGTATAGAATGTCATTATATAATGATACAATATATACTGATAGTGATACTGCAACTGATAATAGAGTTAAAGTATGTACAAATAATGATTTAGATTTAGAAAGAACTCATTTAGTGCTATATCACCAGTTGGTAAATGGCGAAAAAGTAGGTGTTGTAATAGTATTAAAATATTCAGAGTGTGTTGTAGATACAACTGATGGGGTTGTGGCAGCAGATGATATTACAGGATTAAATAAACGATTATATTTTACAGGAAGAAATATAGTATTAAATAATAATTATAGTAGTTACTTGAAAATAGATACAGAAAATAAAGATGTTATGTCATATAGTACAAAATTAGCAAATTTTCAAGGTATAAAGCCAAGATATTTTGTATTTCCTGTGGATGGTACTTCAAAAGCAGATTATATAACTAAGCAGAGTAATCATGATATTATAGAATCAGGTGAGAATTTTACTTTTTTAATAACTTTTGTAGGTGAAAAACCTGCGGATACAGCAGGAGTAGAGGGTAGTGGAACACCTTATGGTTTTGTAATATTTAGGAATAATATGTATGCAGATGATACAGAATTACTTAATTGGTTGACTACAAAAGAGGCAAAAAGTTTAGGTTATGTTAAGGGTGATGCATTACGAGCTTTAATTAAAGGTGAATTTGGTTCTAAGGATATAACTTTTAGTGAATGGTTAGAAATGCAAAGAATACAGAGAGAATTAGATTATTATAAAGATACCTTTTTATATAGATTTATAAATGTATTAATGATAATAATAGGTTCTTTATTGATTATTTTAGGTATGCTATTTATAGTAGCATATTGGTTTGATATATTTAATACTTTTACTGAATTATCCATATTATATATAATATCAGGTAGAAATATGTATCCGATAGCAAGTGATGATATGGAGAAATTTGTAAGTAGAGAAAAGAGTGCAACAAAGTATGTAACATTCAAAGGGGTAATGACAGTAAGTATAGTTTGTTGGTTCTTTGGTATGATATTCTTAAATGGAAGTACGCTAATGGAATGGATAATAGCTATATATACTTATATTATGAAAATAATAGGATAAAGGGGGTAAATAAAAATGAAGAGATTACAAAAAATTATAAGTACATTATTACTTGTTTGTACTTTAATGAGCTTATTTCCTATGCAGACTGTATATGCAGCATCCCCAAGTTTTACGAGTGCAAAAATGATAAACTTCTTTCAGACAGGTAATGATATTAATATGACAGAAGTTTCAGAGGGTGAATTGAGAGTATACGGTGTTTTTCTATCAAATTTCTTTACTCCTGGTGAAACACAAGTGAGTGATTTAAAAGGGGAAACAGAAAAGGGTAAAGCTTTTGCTGATGATATTGCAAAAGTATTTTTGCAAAATACTAATCATTCAGGAAAAGTATTAGAATTGAATAAAATAATTTATGATGCATCTTACCTAAGCTTAAAAAATTCAAAATTGACAGACAGTAATGGTAAAGCAATAACAGGTGCGGATTTACTTAAGGCTATGTCAACAGCAAGAATAACTGATAATGACCCATCGACTAAAATATATTTAAATGGTCAAGCGGTTGTAATGGACTTAGAGTCAGATGCTTTTAGAGGTGCTTTTAAGATATTAGCAGCACAAAGTGCGAAGTTTATATTGGATGAAACATATGGTATAGATGCTATGAAGACTCTATACATTGATTGCTTTGGAAATATATGGGGTTCTTATCCTCAAACAGTAGTAGTAAATAATTTTTCAGAGGAAGGCGAAACAGCTTTAACTGATTTACATTTAGTATTACCAGCTTGTTTAAATCCTATTTCTTTTTATAATACATATAAGGGTCAAGATTTATCAAACGTAAAAATACCGTTAAATAATGCTTTTGCTATGGGTTCATTAATAAAAAGTGATGAGATTTCTGATGATATTATGAAAGTAAATGATATTGTTTCTTATTATAATGCTCCAAAATATTTTACAGAGGATAAATATAATGTATTGTATATATATGGACTAAATTCTGCGACACCTTGGGTTGCGAATACAGATTATATATATAATGCTGCTATAGGTAGTAATGAAGAAAAAGAGAAAAAAATATCACAATTAGAAGATGAAACTAAAAAATCAATAAATGATTTTTATAGTGAAAATTTTAATGTAGCTACAAATTATAAACTTATATTTTCTAATAGAGTTGATATTATAGAAAATGATTTAGAGACAGGTCAAACTTTAGTAGGTGGTACAGGTGATGAAAGAAAAGGATTGGTTAGATATCTTTATGATACATTTGTAGTACAGTTAGATAAAACGCATTCAACTTTGTATTATTTTGGTGAGTCAACGTCTTCGTGGGCAGAAACAGAGTTTAAGGAATTGGGTATGACAGGCGTTAATATGTTTGCTTATAAAGACGGTGATAAATGGATAATACATGATAATAACCAAAAAGCCCCATTATTAACTTCTGAATTTAAGAAAAATCAAACAGCTACAACTATTGAAGAGTTGAATGCTTTATTAGGTATTAGTGAATCAAAATTTTATTCAGAAGCAGACTCATCAGTAAAAGGCTCTTTTAATAATTCCAGTAAGATAGGTGAGTTTTTTGGTTTTGGTAATTATACATTTGTACAAGGGTTAAGCACACAATATGATACAAAATTTTATAGTGCTTTAGTAAATGGTTCTAATGTTGGTTCAGACTTTAGTACAGAAAGACAAAAATTTGCATTATATAACACATTAAATAATTATACTATTTCAGGTGCAAAGTATAATGGTGAAAAAGTAAAAAAAGATTTAGAAATAACAATAAATGATTCTAAAAAGACTACTCTTACAGCGACAAATAAGAGGGTAGGTACTGAAGCTAACTGGCCTGGTATATTCTGGGGTTATATGGTAGATATGTTTGATATGAAAAATCAGATAACATATGACGCAGATGGTAAGCCTACTTATAATATAGCTGATTTTCAGAGTTCTTTATTGCCTAAATTACCAGATGGGTTAGTAGATGGTGGTAAATTAAATTTAACACCTCTTGATGCAGAATCAGGTGTTGCAAATTCCTCTAATTTATCTATGGAAGAAATGCAGAAAGACTTAATTAAGAAAATTTATGGTATTATATCAGATGAGCCAAACAGTTATAGAGATAGATGGATAAAGAGAACATTAGATGGTTTTTTAATAGACACTCATAAATCTATAACAGGTTCTTGGATTTCTAATGTAGCGACTGTAAGTTCAGAGAATATGAGTTCATATTCAGGGGTAGTAGGTTATATACATACACCATCAATGTATGATTTGCCTTTTACATCTTGGTTTATGAATAATTATATGCAGATTTATATTATATCATTATTAGTAGTAATAGTATTTATAATTTTAATGGTGTTGTTGAGTATGAGAACTTGGAGACAAGGTGTTATAATCTTTGTACTTATGACAGTAGGATTACTATTACCTAATGTGCTTATTGAAAATACTGTAAATATAGGAAATAAAGTGGCTGATAGTATATATTCAGATAGATTTGATTTCTGGGCGCTAACACAACATCAACAATCTTTTATGAAATTACAAGGTGCTGGTGCAAAAGATAGTTTAGACTATTTGATAGCGTCAACTGGTGAGCAAGCAAAGAATGTGTATTCTCAGGAAGCAGGTGTTAGAGTTAAGTGGATGGCACCTAAGAAATCTGGTGTTTTTGAAACCTTATTTAATAATAAGTATGCTTCAGAAAAATTAACAGAAAATTTAACTATATTTAAGTGGTTGTTTAGTAGTTTTGTATATCAGCAAGAATTTGTTGGTGGTGATTCATTTGCTACATATTTATATAGACCATATAATTCTATAGCGTCAGATGCATTAGAGTATTATGAATTAGCATCTACTAAACTTGATGATATAAGTGCAGATAGAGTAACTATGTCCATAGAATTTTCTAATAGAAATGGTGAAAAAAGGGTACATACAGTATTGATAGATAAGAAGTTAAATAGATTATTTAATAAATTGACTTCTGAGTATAGTAGGCAATTCAAGTCTGACTTTTATGCTTCAGCAGTATTTGGGGATAATCTTAATTTATTAAAAAATGACAATGTATTTAAGATATATTGGAGTGGTGAAAAGCATACTGATATAACAAAAATAACTAATCAATATGTTAAACCTTCATTAAGTGATAGAGATAAGTTGAAAAAAGAAAGTGTAAGCTTATGGGGTTTAGGAAATGATAAAGTAACCGATGTTATAGTAACAGATGGTAGGCTTGGTGTAAAAGCAGGTCCAGATATTCCTGATTTACCTGCTAAATTGGATAGCGGATTAAGTGAAGATATGGTTCAGTTATTAGGTTTTTATAAGAACACTGAAAGTCCTTTCTACTATTTTTATAATGTACTTAAATACAGATATGGTGATACAAGTAAGGGTACAACTTCATTTAAGAACTCATTATTAAATCGTGATATTTGGGTAGTAAAAGATGGTAATTTGAGTTCAACTACACAGAATGCATCTAATGCTGTAAGAGATTTCCTTGACTTGGAAGGTTTGTTTACTAATATTATACCATATATGTCTATGGCAAATAATTATGTTTATGGTTGGACAAGTATATATGGTATGGAAGTACCAGATTATACATTTGGTGATAGTGGTGTTAGTGATGACGAGTTTAGTGCTGCTTATGGTGAAGATGATAGGGCAGCTATAGATGCAGCAACTTTTACTTATACTGAATTGAAGACATTAAAAGAGGGTATGAAGAAAGTTTGGAATATTTATTGCCCTTGGGTAGACCAATTAAACTCTTTAGATATACATAATGAAAAGGTCGGTATAGGTGGAAAGAGAGTAAGTGTAGAAAACACATTAAATCCATCTTATTACTTGAAAGTTGGAAGACCTATGATATTCTCTGAAGCAGATATGATAGCAAAAGGGTATAATGTAAGTGATTTATCTGATATAGAAAAGAGAATACAAAGAGTATTAGAAACAACATATAGAGATTTACAGTATTTAGTGAATTACTATGATATGGAAGATGAGGTACTTATAAATGCTGCAGCAATGTATGCTACATTTAACTTCAATAGAGAGTTTTCACAAAATAGTATTATAGGTGAAACTGTAATGTTATATCCACAAGGGTTTGAAATGAAGAATTTCAATTACGATGCTTTCATGAGATTAGTAATGTTAAATGCGACTGGTGAGTCTTTGTTTAGTGAAAGTGGCGATTTATATGAAAGAATATTATCTAAAACATCCTTTTTTACAGGGTTAATGTTATTGATTAGTGATATATTTGGTGTTATAATAATACCTACATTAAAATTATTAATATTGCTGATGTTAATGTTTTTAGGTTTGTTATTATGTATGACATGTGTAATAAATCCACCTGAAAAATTACTTCAGTCAGTAGGTAATAGTTTAATGATACCTGCGTTATTATTCCTAATATCAAATATAGTGTTTGCATTTGCAGTTTCTTTACTTGTTGGTGATGGTATTACAACATATGTTGGTGCAAAGAACATATCAATAGCAACAAAGGACCCAACAATAACTATATGTTTAATGATACTAATAAATGCGATATATAGCTTTGTATTATTTAAGATAGTTAGAATACTTATGAAAAACTATAAGGCATATGGTACAGCCACTCTGTTAGCTGGTTTAGGTGTATTGGGTGGTGTGGCCTCTGCTGGTATAGGGGCAACAAAGAAACTTATTAATAAGACAGGTAAAGGTATAGGAAAAGTGGGTAGCTTTGTAGGTGGTGCTGCTGTTGGTTCAGTAATGGCAGGAAAGGGTAATCGTTTAAGAGGTGCCCTTGACGGTGCTATGGACGGCTCTGCTCGTAGAGTATATAATCAAAGAAGAAAAGAAGAGCGTATGGCAGGTATGATGGGTGGTAATTCTTTAACTAATGACATAAACAATAAAGCTTCTGGTAATGGAAAATTAGAAACAAAGGTATCAGAGACTAATAGTAATGAAGTTAAAGAAAAATCAGGTAATGTAAAACAAAGTGATAAGCAACAGCTATTATCAAATGTGAAAGATGGTTTTGCAAAATCAGGTAAATCTAAAGACCAAATGATAGAAAGCTTAAAGTCTAAAACAAGTGGTTTATCTAATAATGTAAAAGAAAGAGCACAAAAAGCAAGTGCTAATCTGAAGTCTTGGAAAGGGAATAATACTTTATTAGGTGCAACAATGGGTAGTGTAGCTACTGCAGGTCATAAGATAGACGGTGCATTTGTAAAGGGTAAAGAAAATCTAAGAAATGGATTGCATAAAGCTAATGTTAATATGAGAGTTGCAAAGCATCAGGTTGTTCAAGGTGCTAAAGAAACTTATAACACGACTAAGAATGCTGTAACAACAGGTGCAAAAGCAGTAGGTAATGCTGCAAAATATGTGGCAAGTAAGCAAATTTTAATAGATGCGAAATCAGCAGCATCTAAAGGTTTAAAATATGCTGGTAATGGTATAAAAGAAGCAGGTAAAACAGTTGCAAGAGGTACAAAACATGCAGTAAAAGCAACAAGCCAATATATGAATACTTCTATGCAACAAGCACGTACTATAAGCAATGCTGCTAATAAAGAAAAAATGGCTGAATTAAATGCTCTATACAAATCAAATCGTGGCTATACTTACGAACAAAAGATGATAAGTAAGGGCAAAATAGAAGCTGATAAGATAACAACAAGAAGGGCAGAAAGCAAAGTAGCCCAAAAAGACAATAAGCGCAAGGGTATGACAAATGACGAAGTTAAAGCGCGTATTAAAGAGTTGAATAGTAAAAAAGGGGGTAATGTATAATGGCAAGACTTTTTACAATGGTAGCTTGTAATGATTTCAGTGTATTAAAGCCTGATTTCATTGACGAAGAAGCTATATCAGATATAGATGGTTTGGTGTTGGAGGTGTCTAAGACACCTTCACATCAGACAGTAGATGTAGAGATTTTCTATATGGCATTCTTAGATTTTGAAGATGCTCCTATAGAACCTGCTACTGATGAAGAAATTGAAATTCTAAATGAGAAATTAGATGATTTCTTGGAAGAGGGGTATGTCCAAATTGTAGATATAATCATTATCCCTGTAAATGGTTCTCAGGATGAAAATGAAATAGTAGAAATGATAGATATTTAAGATATGTATAAAAGGGTGATGTTTCATCACCCTAATTTACAATAAAAAGGTGGTAAAAGGATGAAAAAACTATTATTATTAGTCATAATATTTTGTTTATTGTTTAGCTTCACAGGTTGTGGTTATTTGACAGGTAGAACTGAAGAAATGGTTACAGATTATAACAATAGGTTAGAAAAAACTCTTTTAACTTATGAAATGTTAAAACAGGAAGCAGAGAAAAATCAAGAAAGTTTGGTATCCTTTATTTTAGGTGAAACTAAAGAATTTATGGGTTTCTCTGAAATAGAAGATTTGAATACTGTAACTGTATCTTCAAATAGTCATATAGTAATACGAAAAGACTATTTTACAGCATTAGATGCTACTGCATTAAGGGAAGTCTTATTATTACAAGGTGAAAATTTGGTTTATGTTGAAGTCATTTGGGGAACAGATGGTATTATAAGTATAACAAGGAGGGTTGTTTAATGGACATAAAAAATAAAAAAAGAGGGACATTAACTATTATAGGAACACTCTGCTTTATACTTATATGTGGGTTTATTGTAGTCACTGTGGTCTTAAATAATAATATAATAGAGTTAGACAATTCTCGAAATACGTATTTGGATACAAGAGAAAGAGCAAAGGAATGGGTATCACAAGAGGTTATAAATTACTTAAATTCCATAGATAAAACTTCTTGGGAGCATTTTAGAGAGAGTTCTTATTTAGATGAGTATGCAAGAAATCAAATATATGGAAATAATTTTGAGGAGTTTACACTACCTGGTGTAAGTCAATATATGATTTTAGATACTCAATATACAATAGGTGAAGAGGACTATAAGGTTTATGTTAAAACAATATTGAATATTAATGATTCAAAGAGAGAAACAGTATTTATTGCTACTATAAGAGAAAATAAAATTACGAATATGGTAGTGTATTAAGGAAGGTGGGTTAAGTAAATGAAACCAGAGAAGAATATTATGTCGGTACAAATACCACTAACCTTTGATGGTAGTTATAAAAATAACAGTTTGACAAATGATAAATTCATTTTGTCAGGTGTAATTTTATTTGTTTGGATTGTAACTGTAGTAATATCAATATTCACAGCAAATGGATTAGCTAAAATATTTTATCCTTTAATTTCATTTGTTGTTGTAACTACATTTGTGAGATTTGTGGTTCTACGAGAACATTATTATAAAAAGAAAAAAGATGATTTATTAGCACATGATTTTATTTATGATAATAATGTCTTTTGGGATATATATGAAGTAACTGCGTCATATCCTCATATATGTAGATATACAAATGGTACAAAAGCTATTTTTGTTCAATTTGACAAGGATGTTATAGTAGGTCAAGATGACGATAATGACTATTATCATTATGAAGCAATAAGTGATGCTTATTTACAAATGTCAAAGAGGGGTATCAGTTGTGTTCATATTGATTATATGGATACAGTAGGTAAAGATGATAGAATGGACTCTTTATTTGAAATGAGTAATAACTCTGAAAACTCTGATTTAAGAACAGTTTTAATTAGAGTTTTTGAAAATGTAATGGATACAATGAAACGCTCCTATGCTTCTTATGATGTTTATTGTTTTATGTTTAATGGTAAAGATGAATTATTTTGGGATGAATTACAGATAGTTATTGATTACTTTTGTGAGGCAAATTATATTCGATTTAAAATATTGGGTAGAGAAGAAATTGGTGAGCTTGTAAAGTCAGTAATGAATTTAGATAGATTCTCTGTAAGTAGAGCAAGTGAGAAATTATTTGCTGAAGTAGGTGGTACTTCTTATATTAAACCTATATGGGTAGAAAGAGGTTATGAGAGAAAGATACTGAATAAAACAAGAGAAGAGTTAGATGAAGAAAGAGCAGTAAAAGAAGTTGAAAAGGGAATGAAAGAGGAATTGAAAAAGAAGAAACGAGATAAGAGACAAAGATTAAGAGAAAAATTAGAGGGCGAAGAAGAAATTGATTTATTTGAATAATCAAGTCAAGTCAAGGGGGTAAGTTAAGTGAATTTAGTTATAATAGGTGGAAAATCAGCACAAAAGTTATCAGAGATAGTAAAGACCTCTTTTGATGACATAACTGTTTTAAGCTATCAAGATATTAATATATTTATTCAAGAAGCGTCTTTAAGGGGTTTAGAGATACATAGATTAGTATTATTACAGGATGGTATAGATGATGTAGATGACGATAATGTATATTCCTTTGTGGATTTTATAGGTACTTATTATCCGTCAATTCGTATTATTACTATAAGTAAAGATACAGATACAGTAAAGTTTTTAGGTGATTTACTTACTTCCTCTTATTGCGTTCATTTTTATTTTAGTTCTCAAAAAATAACTAATAAAATGGTTTTAGATATAGTAGCTTCTGATGTTTCAACACTAAAAACAAAGTATAAAAACTTGATATATAAGAAGGAAGCACAGGGTTATACCAATGTAGTTGATGCACCAGATGTTAGAAATATTGTAGATAAAGGTGAAGAAACTGAAATAGAACCAGAAGTAAAGAGAGGTTTTTTTAGTAAAGTATTTGGTACAGGACCAAAGAATAATAAAAAGTCTAAAAAATCAGTATCTAAGGCGCAAGGTTTAAAACCTATTGGTCAAGGTCAAGGTGTAGAAGAATTTACAAAAGTAGAGCCAACTATTTTTGATTTAGAAAATCAAGGTCAACAAGATGAAACTTCTTATGAGTATACTGTTTTTGACGAGCAAGAAGGTGATATAGGGGTAGGCTTTGTGCCTGAAAGTCAAACAGGAAAAAAAGGTACAATCTTTGATACACCTATGGATGAAGAAGTAGAGAGTACACTTGAAGAAGAAAATGAAGACATAAATGAAGACTTTGAGGAAGAGTATACTGAAGAAGAAGTAGTTGAGGAAGAACCTAATGAGAATTATGAAGATGAAGAAATTGAACCTATAACAGAGGAAGAACCTAATGATTTAGAGGGTTTATCAAATCTTGATTTAGATATAAATGAAGATACTGATGAAGAAGATTTAAGTTTTTCTGTTGAAAAAGAAGATATTATAACACCTGTAAAAACAAATATAGAGAGTATAAAGAGAAGTATGCAAGAAACAGAGATAGAGGATATCTCTGATATAACTGTGAGAAATCCTAAAATCAATGTGGATATAGATTTAGAAGAAGTAGATAGTGATTTACCATTAGAGTTAGATACTGATATATCAACAATAATGCAAAATTATGAAGAGCAACGTTCAACTGCAAATGTTAAGGTTGTAGAGAAAGTCATAAAAGTACCTGTAAAAGAATCAAAGAACATTAGAAATAAAAATGGTGTAAGGATTCTTTTAGTAACAGGTGACAGACGCACAGGTGTAACTAAATTATCTATGAATTTAGCTAATTATTTTGCAAAGGAAGAAAGAACTCTATTAGTTGATTTTGATAGATATAGAAAAGGTATTGTAAGCTATATGGGTGTAGAAGAAATAATAAATGAACCTGCTCATATTCAAAATGGTTTGAACCATGTAAAGAATGAAAAGATGTTACCAAATGTAACATATTTATATCCGAAGGGTGGTTTTTATAGTTTATTATCATTGTATGGTGAAGAAATTGAAGATGAGCAAATGATTATAGCTCAGAAAGTAATTTCTATGCAGAAACACTATACAACAGTTGTAATAGATTGTCCACTGGAAAATTTATATCTAATGAATAATTTACTTTATAATTCAAATATATTGATATGTATAGAAGATGACAGGGTAGGGATTATAAATGCAGTAATAAACTTAAATTCTTCTGTTGAGGATGAATTTATGCCGCATTTATATAATAATAGTGCCTTTGTAATAGGTAGAGGTTCAAATATAGAAAAATTTAAGACAGAAATGGCTTATGTAGAAAGTATATTTGGAATGGATGAAACCCCTTATAATTGGGGTTCTCTTGAAATAAAGGGCACAATTAAAGGGACAAAAAAATTAGCAGAAGGACTGGTGATATAGAATGAGGTTGATTGTAAGTACAAATGCTTATTCTCATCATAAATATAAGACAACAAAAACTTTGAAGAATATAGATTGGAGTGCTGTGGAGTGTTTAATATTCCACAGTTCCATAGATAATGAAGTAGATATTCTATTAGAGTTATCTAAGGCTGGTGAAATAGTTAAGAAGATAATTTATATCAATCAGACAATAAATTCATTATTCTATGGATTATTTGCTGGTATGAGTGCAGATATTTATAATGATGCTACTATGCTTGAGGAAGAAAGCATTTTAGACTTTTTAGTAGATAATTATAGAAATACAGGTATGACTATAAAATCACCTGATGCTGATGTAGATACAATTTCAAAGTTTTTGGCAACAGTATCTAAAGAAAATGCAGAAACGTTAAAGAGATTAGTTTCTAATGCAAGTTGGTTAAAAACATTAGAAACATCTGTAAATAATGTGGGTACTGCATTAGTTAGAACAAATGAAGCAAATTCAAACATGGTTGAGATGTTTCATAAAACTGCTGAAATGATTGCCGATTTAGAGCAAAGTCATGTAAAGACAACTGAGGAAATCGAGAAATTAAGTAAGTATATTGAGGAAACAGAAAGAAGAAATGCAGGGGGTAAGCAAAATACAGCATTTTTCTTTTCAACATATCAAGTAGCAAATACAGTACCAAAAGTATTGTATATAAAGGTGTATAGTCCTTGTAGATTTCTTAATTCTTTTATAGCAGCATATCAGCATTATTTGAAAATGGATAGACAAATCAGTAGTAAAATATTGTTGGCAGTACCAAAATTAAAGAATTTCATGACAAAGTATGATTCTTTACCAAGATTAGCACCTGAAACAGTAAATACTTTAAATTTAGCTTATTTAGGTGATGCTTTTGTAACATTTGAACCAAAGACAGCAGTATTAAATGCCTTTTTTAGTATGAAAACCGAGTTATTTATAGTAATAGATATGATGTTTGGTGATAACTTATTAGCAGGTCCAAAGGTAATACCTGTAGGTGCTGTAAATGGTTTAAGTGATATGCAAAAGTTCAATATTCCAGCAAATAAATGTATTATAAGTTTCACAGGTATGCAAGCAAATATAATCATTCCTTACTTAAAAGATTATATTAAAGCGTCAGAGTCAGCAAGAAGAACATTTTATTCTGAAAAATGTAAAGACGAGGCATACAAAAAATTAAATATCTTACTTTGGGGTAGATAAAAATTGTAAGATTGAAAAAGGGGTGAATATTTGTGAGGAATAGTGGTAATAAAGAGCCAAGATTAGATAGAAAAGGCAGACCTAAAAAGTCCATAAGTCAGAAGATTTCAGAAGTTTTTTCTCTTTATGACGATTTGATTTTCTGTAAAATAGCAGGAAATTCAAGTAAATATAGTAGAAGAATACCTCAAGAAGATAGTAAGATAGGTATTGACTTTTTAGGTAGTTATGATGGTGATAATATAACTTTTTATTATATAGTTGAGAAATTACCAAAGGAACTTCTTATAGATTGGAAAGAGAGATTAAGAAGTGAATGTAAAGAAGGTGTAAGGATAACTTTTATAGATAATATAAGAAGCCATAAAATTGAATGGGAATCACCTCAAATGCAATCAAGGTTAAGAATTTTAAGACAAGTAAGCGAAGAAACAGGCGACAAGGATATAGACGCTTATAATTTACATAAGAATATTAAAGATTTAACAAAACAGAGATGGATAGAAGAGTCTTTGTTATACTTATCAGAAGCAGATAAAACAAGGGGTAGGGTATTATTAAAGAATACCACTTTCATTATTATTTCAGGTAAAAGGGGCGAGGACTTTGATGATTCTATTAAGTTAATAGAGGAATATGCAAAGCATATAGGTTTAGGCTTAAAGAGGTTATTATATGATATACCAGATATGCTTGAATTTTTTAGTCCTTTTAAGAAGAAATTCAATAAAAATGTAATAGATAGTGTTCCTACACAAGTTTTAACAGATGAGATTTTAGCACGATTTAATACATACAGTCAAGGTACTTTAGGTGTAGACGGTGTGTATTTTGGAACTGATATTTATTCGAGGTTTCCTGTATTAAAGAGAGTAAAACCGAAGGAAGATACTGCGGAAAACTGGTTGATAACTGCTGAAACAGGTGGTGGTAAGTCTTTCTTTGTAAAGATGTTAATACTTCAATTATTAGCAAAAGGGTATAATGGTACTATAATGGATATAGAAGGTTTTGAGTATATACCTATGGCTAATTTTTTGAGATATAGTGGTGAAAGTAGTGTAGAAATAATAAATATGGGTGAGGGTAATGGTAAATACTTTGACCCTATGGAAATAGCACAAGAAACAGGTATTGAAGAAATAGACAAGGATGCAAAGAACTTATCTATTAACTTTACAATAGCAATATTTAAGGTTTTATTGGGTAAAGCCTATAATGAGAACTTATGGTTAGATACAGTATTGAATGATGCAGTTACAGAGGTTTATAGAGATGCAGGTGTAACTGAAAAGAGAGAAACTTGGTACTTATCAAGAAATCTAAGTTTATTTGATGTATATGAGACACTAAATAGAATAGAGAGATTGAGAGACAATGAAGAATATTTGTCTGCTGCAAGACAAGCAGTAGCTATAACAAGTAAATATTTTGAAGAAGATGGAACAAGGTCATCTTTATTCCAAGAGAAGATAAGAGTATCTGATATTATAGATGCAGATTTGGTTATATGTTCTTTTGGTATGGCAGGTAAATCACCTCAATCAATAGACGAAGTTCAATTAGCATTAATGCAGTTAGGTGCTGCACAATTATCACATCAAAGGTCTGTATTTAGTAAAGCAGCAGGTAAATTTAACTTTAAGTTGTGGGAAGAGTTCCAGCGTTGGGGTAAATTCCCAGATAGTGATAAAACTCTGGGTGTTGCTATAACAGGTGGTAGAAAATTAGGTGATGTAAATATTATTATCACAAACGTTGTAAAAGAACTACTTGATGATGATAGATTTGGTATCTTTGGTAATATTACATCATTCTTGGCTGGTGCTATTGGTGATGAGAAAGTAAGAATAGATTTATGTGATAGATTATCTGTTCCGAATATGAAAAAGGAAATGGATTTGTTAGCAACAGCGCAGAGAAAAGATGAGGAACATTCTCAAAATTCAGCTTATGGTTCTCCTTATCAATATGCTTTTCTTTGTGGGTTAGACAGAAGCAAATATGGTATAGTAAAAATGTTAATACCACAAGATGTAAGTAAATCAGCTTTATTTAAGACAGGTGTTAATATTAAAAACACCTAAAAGTAAAGGAGAGTAATTCTATGTTTGTTTTAGTATTTTTAGCTATCTTATTAAGCAATTATATAATCGTAGCTAATATAAGTGAAAATGGAAAAATAATATACTTTACTGTTCTTACAATAATAATTATTTTAAGTATAGTTTTAAGTATATTGTAAGGAGGGAGCAGTAATGAAAAATCTTGTGAATAATAAGGTTAGTGATGAGGCTCTTGAAAATGCAAAACTAAATAGAGAGAGTGCTTTGAACCCACCTGTTGCGGACCCTGGTATGGATGATAGTGATTGGGAGAATAGTTGGGGAAGTTTAGATAATGATGATAGTGGCTTTGGCGATTTTGGGGATAGTAAAGGTTTTGATGGTTTTGGTGATGCTACTGGCTTTGGAAGTGGCTTTGGAAGTGGCTTTGGAAGTGGCTTTGGAAGTGGCTTTGGAAGTGGCTTTGGTGGTGGTTTTGGTGGTGGTTTTGGAGGGTTTGGACCAAAACCACCAATGCAACAACCTGTTCCACAGCAAGAAAGTCCAGAGGATAAATTTTGGGGTGTTGTAGCTAAAGGTGGTAAAAGTGGGTTTAATTTTATATCTGAGATAATAAAAAGTTTCAAGGAATTTGATACTTTTAAGAGATTAGCTTGGGGTAGAAATGTAATTCTCACAAGTTTAGCTGTTGTAGTAATATCTATTTTTGCAAAGCTATTTGGTGCGCAAGGGGTGTTGCAATATATCATAGGTGGTTTATTATCAGCAGGTGTAGCTATACCTGTATTTATGGCTGCTATGGAAGATATAAATAATGGTAATTATAAAACAAAAGAAGTAGAAGCAGTAGAAGAAGAAATGTTTGAGTTTGATGCCGAACCAGAGGAAGAAAGTGCAGAGGATTTACTTTTTTCAGGTGATTTAGAACCAGAAGAAGATTTGTTATTTTCTAATTTAGGTAATGATACAATTTCTTTCAGTTCTGCTTATGATGACGACGATGAAGAAGATGAAATAGTAGAAACTAAACCTACTGTTAATCCATTAGAAGTTTTGGATAGGTTGAATAGCAATATGGGTATGATAACAAGACAGTATTTATATGAACTTGTAAGTTCTTGTTTAGGTAATAAAACAAAAGATTTTAGTAGAGTAAAAGTATTACCAGAAGATAGTAGAGAGTTCTTAGCATATTGTTCTATATTAGAACAAGCAGCAGAGATATTAAAAACAGGTAATCAAGAAACTATGCCTCAATTATTATCTGTAAAAGATAAATTATTTTATGTTCAGTTAGAAATAAGTAGGGTAAAATGGCTGAAAAACATTCAACCACTTATAGATGAAATAGTAAATATCTGCAGTTATGATGAGGAGACAGGTAAAATAGACGAGAATATATTTGGTTATGGACACACTGTAGGGGACAAAATGTATATTAAAATAATGAAAGGTGAAACGGCAATGGTTACTATTAAAGACGCCTATGGCAAAGTTTCACAAGACATTTTAGATACAAAGAACTTTATGCCTGTTATCTTAGGTATTGATGAAGAAGGGGAAGTTATTTGGACTGATATGAAGAAAATAAATTCATTATTAGTAACAGGTATGCCACGTTCAGGTAAATCTTGGTTTGTAAAAGCTGTTTTAGCTCAAATGATGATGTACTTAAAACCTTCTGAATTGAATTTCTATCTATTAGACCCAAAGGGTGATATTTCTGACTTTAAGAGTTTGAATGTTCCTCATGTAAAGAGATTTGTTTCTACTGATGAAGAAATAGTTCAAACATTAAGGTGGGTAGTAAAAACTGAGGCTGATAGAAGAAGAAAGATAATGCATGAAGCTGGTGGTTTCATAGATTATTGGGATTTAAAGAAGAAAAGACCAGATATTGAACTACCATTACTTTATGTAGTTATTGACGAGGTAGTAACTTTATCTGATAGAATGGATAAGGAAACAAAATCAGAGTTTCAAGGTTTATTATCGCAGTTAGTATCTCAATTACCAGCATTAGGTATTAGAATATTTATGATACCACATGTTGTTAAAGACCAAGTATTAAAGAAAACAATAACAGATTTAATACCTTGTAGGATATCAGTTATGGGTGATGCAAACCATATTGAAAATGTAACAGGTGCAAGTACAAAGGCTTTTGTGCATAAATTGGTAAATCAAGGTGATATGGCTGTTAGGTTAAATAACAACAAAATACAGTTTGTGCATGGTATTATTATAGCAGATAGTAATGAGGGTACAGATGATTTCTTTGATTTCTTAACAAGTATGTGGTTAAAGATTTGTCCTGAATCCTTAGATACTTCTAAAAAAGGTGTAGAAGACAAAAAAGTATCAAGAGTTAATCAAGGTCCAAGGGTAGAGATTTCAGTACCTACAAAGGAAAAGAAACCTACAAGAAGTAATTCAGAAAGTAAAAAACAGACTGAAATAACCTTTGTAGAAGAACCTGAGATTGAAGAAGATGAGGAAAATGAAGAATTGGACTATGATGATGAAAATGTAGAGTTTGATATCTGGGGGGAGGATAAATAATGTTTAATAATAGTGATAACTTAATGGAAATTCTAAAACAAGGGGTTAATAATCAAGTTAACCCTGATAAGAAAGAGTCGGAGATAGTTGAGAAAATGGATGAACTTGAAGATTGCACAGTCATTATAGACGGTGTAGAAGAAGAGGAGGATACTGATTTTCCTGAATATTTTGTTGAAGCCAGTTTGAATGGTGATACAGAATTAAATCAAAGTGATAAATTTGTGGAAGAAGAAGTAGGTTTTTTAGAAGCTGATGATGAAGAAGATTTGTCTAAATTTGAGGTTGACCCTTTTGGTGAAGATGAAATGTCAGTTTTGAAAGAGAAAGGTGTTCTTTCAGGTTTAGGGTTTGAAAGTACAAGAGAGTTGAAAACAGAACTTCCAAAAGATTTCTTTGACGAGGAGGACTTAGACTTTGAGGATGGAAACTTTGATGAGGAAGACGAAGAAGAACTTTCTGATGATTTTGAAGAATTGAATTGGGGTGAGGATGACTCTGATGATTTAGAAGAAGATTTACCAGAAGAAGAATTAGCTTTACAAAAGAAACATACAATAGTTATTGAGGAAGAAATAATTCAGGAAAATCCTGAAACAATAGAAGAAACAATTCTTTCAGGTACATTTATTGAAGAAGTTGTTCCAGATAAAATAGATAAAGAAATTGTAAGTAAGGAAGTACCTTTGAAAAAATCAGAAAGTATATTTGAAACAGAGGAAGATACTAAATTTGCTAATTGTATTTATACTTCTGATATGAGTATAGAAGATTACTTGAGAGCAAATCCGAAGTATAGAGAAAAAATGTATGTAGAGCATTTTTTCAAGCCAAGTGTTATAGATGATGCTTTAACAAGGGGTATTGTGTTTTTGAAAAAAGGAAGATTTATGATTTAAGGGGGGTTACAGGAATGAAGAAAAGCATATGTGCTTTGCTATTGGTAAGTATGATAGTTAGTTTAACTGGTTGTACCATAGGGGGTAGTGATATATCAGTAATACCCCCTTTAACCTTAGACGAGGTAGCGGGCAAAAGATTGATAGCTACAACAAATGATGAGCGAGAGGCAGAAATGTATAAATTCGTAAGTGATAGAATTGTTGTAGATAAGAGCAGATTGATAGAAGTAGATGCAACTGATAGAAAGAATATTACTTCTTTATTTGGTAAAATAAATACATTTTTAACAGGTACAAGAAATGACTCATTGAGTGATGAGTATGCTAACTATTTATTACTTGAATTTGCAAAGACACCTTATGAGTGGCAACAAAGTAATATGGATATAGTAGGTTTTGACCCTGCTGCAAGATTATATTTTGTAGATGTTACTTATTCAACAACAGGGGTAATGAAACAAGTAGTGCCGAATAGTAAAATACCTAATGGTTCTCCAGAGGGTGATAAATTAAAGCAAAAGAGATATACTGATTATATGGCAGTATTATCTTTTAAGTATAATGGTGCTGAAAATTGGTATGATTATTATACTAATTTTGAGAAAACTTGGGGTCCTGTTGCTTCTATAATGGAAGAACAGCAAGGTACTTCATTGTTAGATAGAACAATGAAAAAGGGTGCAGAAACAGGTGGTATTGGTAAATTAACATATGCTGGTTTAGTAGCAGACCAAAAACTTTCTGTTGGTGCAACTATGACAGTAAGATATGTCTTAAAGTATCGCTTAAATTTAGGTGAAGAAACAGATTTAATGGTAAATGCTTTATATGTAAAAGATTATTCATTGAATAATATTGATAATATATTAAAGAGTTATCAGTTGGAGGATGTAAGTTCCGTAGAAGTATTAAAACCTTTTATTGACCAGTTAATTTTAAGCTATAATAAGGCAGTAGAAGAAAGTAATGCTATAGGTTTATATCAATTATTTGAAGATTACAGTAATATAGATAAGTATTATGACGAAATAAGAGATTATACTTATAATTCAATAGGTGGGTATACTTATAAGATATTAAATAGAAATGGTTCTAATGTAGCAGTACAAGTAAATAGAATCAATCAAATAAGAGCAAAAGGTGCAAATATGTCATTACCTACTTATGACGAAACTGTTATATTTAATTTAGTGTTAGGTAAAGATGATACTATTAGAATAAAGAGTGTTCACCCTGTAAAAGTAACTCTTATAGGTGAGCCTTTATCAGTAATTAGAAATGTTAGTGGTATTTCAGATATAATTCAATATTCAGATGTATCATTTACTTCTACTAATAAGACAAAGGTAGAAAATCTATTAAAAGAATTTAGCCAAGTGGTTACAAATGCAGAGATTGAATCAGATGCGTTCTTAAAGACAGTAGATTTAGGGGTATCTCAAACAACATTAAATAGAATGGTAGATACAATAGTTTCTATTAAGCCTAATAAGAAAGCTATGTATATAGTAAGTTGGGATACAAAGACAAATGTTTATTGTAGTGTAACTGTAAGAGAAGTATTTGAGTGTGCAGAGGGTAATTATGATACTGAAGCTGTTATTGATATGGTAAATAGAAATGGTGAGTGGAAAGTAGTAAATTACACAAGAACATTGAATGTAAGAACTTCAAAGACAATATTAAATACTGATACAGCATTTACAGTAAATGAAAGAACAAGTGCAGGTGAAACAACTAAGGCTGCACCTACAACACCTGTAGTGGAAACACCAGTAGTTTCACCACCAAGTGATAATACAGGTGCAGAAAATGAAAATGAGCCTACATCACCAAGTGATGAAGTAACGCCTACAGCACCAAGTGATGAAGTAACGCCAACTGCACCAGAAAATGCAAATTCACCAACTTCTTCCTCTGGGGAATCTGATAATGAAGATTCAAGTGAAGAAAATAGTGGTGGTCAAAGGTAATTCAAAATTAAAAACGGACATAAAAATAGGACTTATGAGACATAAGTTCTATTTTTATGCATAAATGAACTCTGTTTGAAGTCATTAATATTGAGGTGATAGAAGTGTCTAAAGGTGAGAAATGGTATTTGGGTAAGTATTTACAAGGTAGTTTGAATGATAATATAGCTTCTGCTCTTGTAAAACTAATTTCAGATTGTGATGTAGTAGAGAGTTTGCAACACATAATAAAGGATGTACCAAGTCATATAGTGACTGATATTATAAATGATGTAGAGGCTTATGAGAAAGCAAACAAGACTGTAAAAGGTTTTAATAAAGATTATAGTAGTCATTTCAGGGTGGGAACATTACGAGATATGCAAACAGTAGGCGTAGCCTTTATGTATTATGCGGGTAGTGCTTTATTAGGTGATGAAGTAGGTTTAGGTAAAACAGTACAAATAGCAGGTTTGTGTAATTTATTGAAAGCAGAGAACAATGGAAAGGGTAAGCCTTTTAGATTTTGTTTTTTAACAGAAAAGACAAGTATAGACCAAATAAGAAAAAAAATGATGCAATTTACAGGTGAATATGTTTGTATGCTTGAATCAGGTGAGCAATCTGTAGTAGAGCGATATATAAAGAACTATGAGAATGGTAATAGATATAGTATTGTAGGTGGGCATTCGTTATTAAATAGTTCAGAGTTCTTAATTCATACAGCAAAAAATCCATTCGACTTGATTATTATAGATGAAAGTAGTATAATAAAGAATACGTCATCTGATATATTTAAGAACACCAAGGCATTATTCAAGTATCACGATAGAAAAATTCTGTTAAATGCAACACCATTAGAACAGTCTGCAGAGGAATTTTATAATCAATTAGATTTATTAGATAATACATTTTTACCTACACGCGAGACTTTTAGAAGTAGATATTGTGTTCTAAAACGTGGTGTTTTTGGTTTTGAAATAGCAGGTTATAAGAATACTGATGAGTTTAAGGAAGCTATTTCTTTAAGGTATTTAGCAAGAACAAGGGTAGGTTTAGGTGCGAAGTATGAGGGTAATCAGTATAAGATATTGTTAATACCTCAATCACCAGAGCAGAAAAGGATAATGAAAAAGACAACCTTATATCAAATGGTAAATGATTATCCAACAGGTGTAGATAAGCACATACCATTTAATCCTGAAACAACACCAAAGGTTGCTGCATTATTAGATATATTAAGTAAGATTGATGTATCTACTGAAAAAGCACTTGTATATTGTAGATATAAAGAATGTCAAAATGCTTTGAAAGATATATTAGACTCTTATGATTATAGGGTATCTATAATCAATGGGGAAAGTAAAATAAAAGACAGAAATGAGATAATCAATAAGTTCTTAACAGATGGTTATGACATTATTATAACGAATGTTCAAAAGGGTTTGGACTTAAATAATTGTGATAATGTTATAATGTATACTATTGATGCTAACCCACAAAAGATGGTGCAATTTGAGGGTAGAATGACAAGAGAATTTGATGTAATAGATAAATCTTTATATATGTTAGTATCAATGGGTAGAGAGAAGAAATTTGTAGAGGAAACCTTGAAAATGAGGGTAGATGCTTCAAGTGCTTTTGCAAGTACAGGAAATAGTATGACAATGGACGCACTAACAAATAGAACTAATATTGAAGTTTTCAAGAAAGAAGGTTAAAAATGTCTTATAATTCATATAATTCTTTGAGTGGTATTAGTGCCGAACTTAAAGCAATTGAAAAGAAAAAGAGAGAGGCAAGCAAAGAAGAATTAGAGCATAGAATTACAGATTTAGCAAAGTTATTGCATATAGAAATAGTCAAAGAAGAACTCAATAATAATTATGAAGTTTATAAGGGTAATTATAGTGGTAAAGAGATAAGAATATCGAGTGCAAAGGATAGTAAAATCAAGAAAATTCTAATCTTTGATACTATGACATTGAATATTCTCTATACAGGAAATTTTACCGAAGAAGCAGAGCATTATTTGGCTATCATAAACGGGTATAATAAAAAGAATAAGGGGCAAACAGGGTATTATAAAAAATATTAAAGGTTTGTAAAAAATGTGGGGGCGATAGCATGACATCAATGGATAAGATAAAACCACTATGCCGTAATATCATAGTGGTTTATACTCACTTTGTACGAGATAAAGTGAGAGAGGGTAGAATAGAGTATATACAAACAGGAATTGATGATAATTTAGATACATATAGAGAATTATTTCTTGAAATTTTAGGTTTAGCCTTAGATGTAAAGGATTTAGAGCCTAATGTAAATCCAGAGGTTAAAGAGGAAACAATAACTGTCATTAAGAGAGAAATGAGCAGTAGAAAATACAGAAAAGTAGCAAGTAATTATAGATTGTTAATTTATACAACTTGTGAATTGATATTCAATAAGGTTATGGAGGAGATAAATAATGAAGTTAGATAATGAATATTGTCCTCATGGTTGTAATTCATTAGGGCAATTTCTATTTAAAGGTCAGTGGCATCCTTGCCCTATACATGGTATAAAGAAAGATGTAATTCTTAGGGGTGGTAGCTTACCAGATGGTACAAGCATTTATGATGTTTTAAGAATACCAAAAGAATACAAAGGTGAGTGGGTAGAAGATGAAGAATTATTGTTTAAGGGTGAAGAAGTAGATGAGGGGTTGAAATATTGTACTGTTGACTCTATAAGAGCCTTAAAGAATATATTGCAAACAGTTTATAATGTTGTAGCTATTGAGAAAAGTGTATATCCTGTAAGTCTTTATTTATATGGTTCAATGGTCGACTTGAAACCTTGGGTATATACGCTCCAGAGAATAGGAATGGAAAATGGTATGAGTGTTTTACCAGCAACATCTGTAAATGAATTAGCTGGTATCATTTCTTTACAAGATTATCCTAACTTTGAGATTAAGGATGAGTATGATATAGCAACATTATCAAAATATAACAGAGTTGCGGCTATTGGTGCAGATTGGTATTTACAGACAAAATTAAGTTATGTAGATTATTTAAGAGCCTCATTGGTATTTATTTTTGATGATGGTGCTACTTCAATGAATAACTTAAAGATGTTAGCAGGTTTTGTAGAAGAAAGAGCAAGACGAGGACTACCAACTTATGTAGTATCAACGACTTTCTTGGGTATTGAAAGAGCATTTTTAAGTAACACAAAAAATCAAATGAAATATTCCTTATCTAAATTAACACCTTATCAGTTAGTTAGTAAGAGAATAGCTGGTGAAACAGCAAAACAAGGGTTAAAAATGAATGGCCCTGTGAAAGATTTAGAAGGTGTAGTAGGGCAAAATGTTAAAGGCAGAAGTGCTGACTACTTCTAAAAAATAATTTAACATGTATAAGCAAAATACTACAGTTGAAGTAGTTTTTTTGCAGTTTAAGGGGACATAAGAGTAATAGTAAGTGTAAGTATTAACTCTAATCACGATTAAATAGCAAAGAGAGGGAAAAATTCGATGGTAAAAAGAGATGAAAACCTTGGTAATTATGATAATGACAGTATCAAATCGCTAAAAGGTGCAGACAGGGTAAGATTAAAGCCAGGTGTAATGTTTGGTAGCGATAATATAAAAGGTGCTTTTCATACATTTAAGGAAATAGTAGGTAACTCATTAGATGAGGCAAGAGGTGGTTATGGTAATGTAATTGATGTTATTTACCATAAAGATGGTGCTATAACAGTCAAGGATAGGGGTAGAGGTGTTCCTATGGGCTGGAATGAGAAAGAACAGCAATGGAACTGGCATCTTGTATTCAATGAGTTATATGCAGGTGGTAAGTATGATGGTAAAGATGATGCTTATAAGTATTCAGTAGGTTTGAATGGTCTTGGTGCTGCAGCAGTACAATATGTATCTGAATATTTCATAGTTAAATCTTATAAAGGTCATGTAATGTATATGAAAGAGTTTATGGAAGGTAATCCATTAGACCAAGACCTTTATGAAGAGGAATTAGAAGAAGAACAATATGGTACAGAGATTAAATGGAAAATAGATAATAAAGTATTTAGAAATACCAACTTTAAGTTTAAGGACTTTGTAGAATATTGTGAAGGTCAAGCCCATATAAACAATGTAACCTTTAATCTAAAAGATGAGAAAACTGGTGAAGAAGTAGTAATAGAGGGTAAAGGACTTGAATATTACTTAACTTCTCAATTAGGTGATAAGGTAGTAGAAGTTTTAACAGCAAATGATAAGGCAGAAGGTACAGAGGAAAGAGGCCAACATTATAGTGCAAAATGTGAGGTTTGTTTAGTAATCACAGATGAGGTAGAGAGTAAAGAGTATTATTTCCATAATACAGCTAATATGTCAACAGGGGTACATATTAAGGCAACTCAGGATGCAATACTTGGTTTCTTCAGAAATTTAGGAAAGCAAAACAATGTAACAATAATGCCTTATGACTATAAAGATTATTTAAGTATCCTTGTAAGTTCTTATTCAAATATCACTTCTTTTGCGAACCAAACAAAAGATGGTGTAGATAATCAGTTTATCTATGATATTATCTATAAGACAATCACAAATCTACTTGAGGAATCAATGGCAAAAGGCTTTGAGTCAGTTAAGACATTGAGTGAGAATGTATTAAATACAGCTATTGCAAGAAAGAAAGCTAAAGAATTTGAAGCCCAAGAGAGAATGATAAAAAAGGCAACAAAGAAAAAGGAAAAAGCTGAGAAGTATGTAGATTGTAAGAGTAATGACCCTAAAGAAAAAGAGTTGTTTATAGTGGAAGGTGATTCAGCTCTTGGTTCTTGTAAGGATGCAAGAGATGGTAGTTTCCAAGCATTATTACCAGTAAGGGGTAAAACTCTAAACTGCTTAAAAGCTTCAATAGAGTCAGTAATAGAGAATAAGATAGTAAAGGATATTATCACAACTGTAGGAACAGGTATTGATATAGGTAAAGGTAGAGGGTTATTTGATATCAATAAACTTCAGTTTGATAAGATAATCATAACAACAGATGCCGACGTTGACGGGTATCAGATAAGGGTGCTTTTATATACAGTATTCTATAGACTAATGCCTGAGCTTTTAAGACAAGGTAAAGTGTATATAGCAGAAACACCTTTATTCGAGATAGAGTTAGTAAAGGGTAAGAGTAGATTTGCTTATACAGTAGACGAAAAAGAATCAATCTTAAAAGAGTTAGAAGAAAAGGGTATAAAAGTTAAGAAGATACATCGTTCAAAAGGATTGGGTGAAAATGATAAGGAAATGTTGTGGGAAACAACAATGAACCCAAGAACAAGACGATTAGTGCAGTTAAGTATTAACCCTTCTGATGAGAATGTAATGAAAATTACTAATATGCTATTTGGTTTAGATTCAAATAGTGAAAGAAAAGAGTATATTTTCAATAGATTAAAAGAAGGTTTAATAGATTTAGAATTGGAAAAACAAGCAGTTCTAAATGAAGAAGAACTTGAGTTTGACGAAGTAGTTTAATAAGTTGTATTAGTTTAGGTGTCCATTATATAAAAAATTTAAATGGGCACCTATATTCACACTAAGGCATATAATAAAAGGCATAAATTTATAGATTGATAAAAGGGGTGATTTTTATGTTAGATATGACAGAAGGAATTGTAGATAAGCAATATATAAAAGATTTCTTGTTAGCTGGTAGATGTACTTGTAGCATTGAGAATACTAAAACAAGAAATAAGTATCTGTTAGAGGTTAATGTAAATAAGAGTAATGATAAAATGTACTTTATTCAATCTATAACAGGTATGGGTAAGATTTATGGTGGTTATATCTTATTACACGATGATGGAAGTATAACTTATAATCAAGGTGCTAAAGGTCAAATTCCAGAGAGTGATAAGCGAATACAAGCCTTATTGTATGTATTAAGGCATACAGATTCCTTGCCTTCCAATGTTTTAGTGCAACATTTAGGTAGGTGTGCAAGGTGTCATAGAAAATTAACAGACCCAGAAAGTATAAGAAGGGGTTTAGGACCAGAGTGTGCTAAGAAAATCTAAATTTTAAATTAACATGAAAAAGGGTAATGGACATAAATTGCGGGACACATTAACTATAGTATAGAGCAAGAATTTTAAATTCATGTAAAAGGTGCTAAAGTTGGTGTAAATGTATTGAAATTACAAGAAATAAAATCACAAGGTTACATATCAGGCATTGAGGTAGGAACTTTAATTAGAACTCACTTAATGCTGTCAAGTGGTAGGTTTGCTACTCAAATATATAATAGGTACTTTAGAGAAATAAAGAAAAGTGTTCAAAGTATAAGCCTTGGTGAAGGTCATGGTACACGCCACTTTTATAATAAAGTGCAAGTAATGAATTACATAAATAAACAGAGGAAAAGTCTTGTCTAAGTTATAGACAAGTGAGTGAAATTATGTTATACTGTAAGTATTGTCAAATGTTTAGTAGGGGGAAATATTCTAATGAGAGAAACAAACAATGAGTTTATGGAAGAAAAAGACTTGTTAGAGACAGAGGAAGATATAGAGTTAGATGAAGAAGAAATAGATTCTGATGAAGATTTTGACTCTGATGACTATAACGAGGATGATGAAGAATTAGATTATGACGAGAGTGATGAGGGTACCGAAGGGGAAGAAGAAAACAAAGTATCACTTTCAAAGTTAGATTATACAAACCTTGCAGCATTAAATCTACCAGCAAGTTTAATTCATTTGATAAATGGATATGTAGATTATGCTAAAGAGGTTGTAGTAGATAGAGCAATTCCAGGTATAGATGGTTTGAAACCTTCTCAACGAAGAGTTCTTTATGTAATGAAATTCATAGAGAAAGTAACAGATTTGAGCAAGTGTGCGAATGTAGCAGGTGCTACAATGAAAATCCACCCTCATGGTGATGCTTCTATTTATGATACAATGGTAAGAATGGTAGGTAGTTCTTTACACTTGAATGTACCTTACTTAAAGGGTAAAGGTTCATTTGGTAATGTGTTTAGTTCAGATGCCAAACCTGCTGCAGCAAGGTATACAGAGTGTAAATTAGAAGAAGTAACAGAAGAATTATTCAAGGGTATGTCGGGTGTAGAACTTATTCCTTCTTATGATAATAAGTATAAAGAGCCAGTTTTACTACCTGTAAGTTTCCCAAGTATTTTGTGTAATCCAGCACAGGGTATTGCTGTAGGTATTGCAGCAAATATTCCAGCTTTTAACTTTCATGAAGTAATTAAAGCCACTATTGAGTTAATTGAAACAGGTGAAATAAAGAAACCTTTAGCACCAGATTTCACAACAGGTGGTTGTTGTGTATATAATGAGAGAGAATTACAGAAGTTGATGGCTACAGGAAATGCTAAATTGAAATTAAGGGGTAAGTGGCATATTGAAGGTAAAGTTATTGTAATTGACGAAATACCTTATTATACAACAGTAGAGGAAATTGCCAAAGCAGTAAAAGATTTACCGAATGTAGCAGATGTAAAAGATGAAAGTGATAAAAGGGGTTTAAGATTAACTATTGAGTGTAGTACAAGAAAAGTAGTAGATGAAGTCTTACAGGAAGTATTAAGAATATCACCACTACAAATGACCTTAAACACAAATATAGTAGTAATTGTAAATAATCAACCAGAAGTAGTAGGTGTAAAACAAGTATTAAATCATTGGTTAACTTTCAGAGAGGGTGTAGTATCAAAGGAGTTACAGCACAAGATTAAAGAAGTAAGTTATCAGATTGAGCAATATGATATTCTTGTAGATTTAATGACAACAGAGAGTAAGAGAGAGCCTTTCCTTGCTTTACTAATGAAAGAGGGAAGACAACCATCAAAAGAATTGTTGAGAGAGTATTACCCAGATGCAAAGGAAGACATCTTTGATTGGATACTTGAAAAATCAATTGGTAGCTTATCAGGAATAGGTAATAAGCAAAAGAGTTATTTAATTGAATTAAGAGAGAAGAAAGAGCAGTTAATTCAAGATTCAGGTAGAGTTAGAGAGTTGATTGTAGAAGAATTAAAGGCAATCAATAAGAAATATAAGTTCCCAAGAAAGACAGAAATAACAGAAGTAGATTATGTCTTTGAGGAATTAAAGGGTAGTAAGAAGAAGAAAGCAGAAGCCGTACCTGTAATTGTAATAGTAGATGGTAAATTCATTAAGAAGTTAAAGAATACACCAACTAATCAGAAATTAGACGGTGCTATCAAGTGTATGTCTGATGATACAATTTCTCTATTAGACAATAGGGGTAGGTTAATCAGAGTACAAGTAAAGCATTTAGACTTTGTAACAGAGAGAGAAAAGGGTACATATATACCGTTATATTTGGGTGAGGAAGATGACAAGTATTCAATTCTTGATATTGAAGTAATCAAGGATAAAAAGATAGGTTATATGTATAAAGATGGCTATGCTGCAATCATTGATTTCAATGAGTGGTATAGTGCAAAGAGAAAGACAAAGTTAACACCAGATGGTTTAGCACCAAAGTTCATTGACCTTTATTTGGGTAATTTCAGAATGGACAGACCTTATATTATCTTCTTAACGAAAAAGGGTAAATTGGGTATAACAACAACAACATTCCTTGAAAAGAGTAGAAGGGCAAGAACAAAACTAATCCATGTAGGTAAGGGTGATGAAATAGTTAAATTATGTAGTGCTTCAGAGAAAGACCTTGAAGATTGCATAGCAAATAAAGAAAGATTTATGAATTGTTTCAGAGTAATCACTAAGGCAGATGGTTATAGTCAAGAGGTATTTGACAGATTAAGTAATAAGAATAATAGTTTACTGGGCTAAAGGATAATCAATAATAAAGCGAGGTATGTAGATATGAAACTACAAATTTTATTCAACAATGATACACCACCAGTACACTATGAAAGTCCTGTTGCCTCAACGCAAGACACAGAGTTAAAACCAATCGAGGTTAAGGTAGTAAGTGGGGGTAAGAATACAAAGCAGAGAGCGTTAGTTGCTTATTTTGAGCAGTTAGCGTATGCGTTTATTTGTGTAAACAATACAGCAGTAGATAAGATAGGTCAGTTAAAACTCTCTGATATTTGGTTCTTAAATAACATATATAAGAGTAATATAACTTCATTTGGTTCAGGTACAATGAAAGATGAAGAATTAAAGTATGACATAGTAATCTATGACATTACTGCTGGTACAGTAACAGAAAAGATGTACTTAACAAGAAATCTTGTTACTCCAGATATAAATATAAAACAGCATAATAAACAAAAAGACTATCTTTTAATAAATGGTGTAACGATAGAAAATCTTTATGGTAATCATTTGAATACAGATATAATGGTTCAGCAGTTAGGTAAAGATAGTTCTTCTAACATATTAGGAATGATAGCTATTACAGAGAAATACTTAAAAGGCTACCACCTAAAATGGAATATGTTAGCTAAGAAATTAGCCTTAATAACAGACGATGGAAGCATAATCTCTTATGCAGGTATAAGAGAAAATGATGTATATTCAGTAATAAAACTCTTTTCTATATTATTAGAGAAGGGAAATCATGTGGGTGTATTCTATATCAATGTAATGGACTTCACAAGTGCAGCTTTACAAGGTTTATTAGCTTTAATTAAATTAACATTTGGTACAAGAGCATTAGTGTTCTTATACAATTGTCAGTATTTAAGTAAAGAAGCAGTAGAAAGAGATTACTTAGAATTACCTAACTATTTCATAACAGAGGGGAAAAAGTAAAGATGGCAGATATTAGTCAAGTGATAAATATAATATTTAGTGGTATTATGAAAAGAACAGAAGGGGTAGATATCCGAAGACAAGAGTTTGTAAAAACTTTTAACAACCCTAAGATATTTAAGAATGAGTATTATATCTTTGCTGTTCTTGTAAAAGAGTACCCTAAACTTGCTTTAAGTAAAGATTTTGTAGAGAACTTTATGAAAGCAAACCAACCAAGTTTAGAAACTTCACCTAATGTGGAAATGGGTAGATATAAAATATCAGATGAAGTAGATAACTTTGAAGAATTTCTAAATAGTGTAAAATTGATGCATGATGACTTACAGAAAGTAAATTTCACAAAAGAAGATTACTTGGAAAGTCTTGAATTATATAAGATGCATTATATCAACCAAGAGAGTATAACTCTCTTGGAAGAAAGCACTCAAATCTTAGCTGAAGGTATTAAAGAGCGAGGTAAGCTAAAAGTAGGCTATGATGATATGCGTGAGCATTTGAAGAGAGGTTTTTTAACTCTTGATGATTTGAGTACAAAGACAGAGAGAAAAGGTCTTATCACTTATGGTATCAATGATATGGATGATGCTGCTGTTGAGCGTGATGAAATCAAGATTATTTGTCCTTATGGTATAAAGGGTATAGATAAAGCCTTTGGTGGTATTTATGAAGGTGAAATGATTTCCCTATTGGCCCCTGCAAAGGGTGGTAAGTCGAGATTTGCAACTTATGTTTTACATAATGCTGTAATCAATGGTGTAAATATCATAATGTGGTCTATTGAAAATGGTTACAAAGGTTGGGAAGCCTTGATGAGAGCAAGACATTTTGAGTATTTCTATAACAATAATTTAACTGATGCTTCTAAAAGACAATGGTTAGATGATGATGCTATTAGAAAAGGTAAAATGGAACCAGCAGTAAAAGAAATGGAATTGGCTTCTTGGACTGANTTAAAGAGTAATAATAAATATGGAAAAATTTCTTCTATTGACGAAGAATTTAACATTGACACTTTTATTGAAGTATTAGAAAATGCGATAGATGCGACAGATGCAAAGTTTATCTGTGTGGACTACTTACAGTTGGTTCAAGGTACAGGTAGAGCAAGTAAGCAAGAAAAAGTAGCAGAGGCATATCAAAAGTGTCTGCAGTTAATTAAAATGAAAAGAATAGCAGGTATTTTCCCAGCGCAGTTGAAACAGACAGCCTTGGGTATGTTGAATAAGACAGAAGATGCAGATTTAGCATCAACAGAGTTGAGAGATGCTGCTGGTGAGTCTTATGAAGTTATCAAGACACCTGACGTAAACCTTGCACTACATGCTTCTCCAGAAGAATTAACACAAGGTAGAATTAAGTTGTTAAGTATGCCTTCAAGAAACCATGCACCTTTCAAGCCTATTATATTAAACTGTGATATGGGTAGCTGTACTTTTATAGATTCAGATACAGTAAGTAGATAAGGAGGTAACTTGATATGAACAATTATTCAGAAGGTTCAAAAATAGGATTAACCTTATGTAGTCAGTCCTATTTAGTTGGTGGAAATTGGGGTTATCTAAGTAATGAGCATACCGACTATGAAAAATTAGTTAGTTTGCTACAAGAAGATAAATCAGTAATAAAGCTATTATATACAAGTAATGGTGTTGTAGTAATAGCGAACCCAACTGTCTTAAATGAGGTAATTGCAACTGTGGAACCAGCATTGGTGAACCCAGAGGTACAAAAGGCTCATGCAAGTAGAGAAGGTTTAGAG
>JGI24709J26583_10000439_pt1 | contig 35190 bp, 28 predicted proteins | sample BioPla2DNA1_FD_26583 | JGI IMG/M metagenome (IMG submission 26583) | reverse complement strand
ATATCTCTAGAAGTCATATCAGCTTTTGCATCTACATGATAATCCCCATACAGAAGCTCGCTATCCTCATCATCTACGAATTGACCCAGCTTCTTTAGTTCTGACACGGACAGCTTTACCCTAAGCTTAGCTTCATCATCATAAGGATAACTATAATATAATCTCTTCTCGATTTCCTTCTCAAGATTCTCGTCTCTATTGCCTGCTCTTATCTCAGACTCGATTTCCTTATAATCCTCCTCTAGGAATCTCTGCTTAACAATTTCCTCAAGAATTATGTCACTCTTTCGAAGCAGACTAATTTTCATATAGTCGGTAAATGCATTATTCATAGCTGGAAGCACTAGGTCCAGATAGTTTTTAACTGACATAAGCTCATAAAAGGAGAAAGTCTTAGCTTGTTCTATATCCTCTACAGATTTTAAGTAACCCGTCATTATAAGCTTTTCCTTAGCCCTTGTCATGGCCACATAAAGCACCCTAAGCTCTTCGCCTAGATTATCAATCTGAGTCTTTTTCTGGATAACCTTTTTTAGTAAGGTTTGAACCTTGGTTCTCTTATCTATATCTATATAGTCAGGTCCTAGGCCATAATCTACATCAAATAGGATCTTACTCCTTTGATCTTGCATATTAAACTGCTTGCTTAAGCCTCCAACAAATACAAGAGGGAACTCCAATCCCTTGCTCTTGTGGATGCTCATAATTCTTACGGTATTATCCTGTTCTCCCGATATAACTGCCTCTCCATAGTCTACATCATACTTCTGAAGTTTCTCCACATATCTAATAAAATGAAAGAGACTACTATAACTTCCCTTCTCGAAGCTTACTGCTAGTGAAATCAGCATATCAATATTGGCCTTCCTTCTATCNCCTCCTGGCATGGCCATAACATAATATGAGTATCCGGTCATATCGAGTATCTTCTGAATAAGCTCATGTATGGGAGTATATTTTATCATATCACGGAGTCTATGAAGCATATCTAAAAATGCTTTAAGCTTCCCTTTNAGCTCCTCATTAGTTCCTTGCTCCTCATAGATTAGGCAGGCCTTATACATGGTTTCCTTTNGATCCATAAGCCTGATTTGGGCAAGCTCATCGGTGCTTAGACCTCCTATCTTAGAATACAATACCCCAGCAAATGGTATGTCCTGCCTAGGATTATCAATAATTCTTAGCATATTTAGGATGGTCATAATCTCTAGGGTCTGAAAGTATCCTGTACCGGTATCGGCATAGGCTGGTATACCCTCCTGCATCAGGGTATTAACAAATACATCCGACCAGCCTGTCATGGTTCGAAGAAGTATCACAATATCCTTAAGCATGGCAGGACGATGAATATAGTTGCCATCCTCATCCTTGTCAAATAAAAGTAAGCCCTTTTCCGGATCTATAAGCTCTTTAATACGCTTGGCAATAGCTCTAGCCTCCAGCTCCTTCTTGGAATATTGAATTTCTTCTTCATCATCTAATAAGCCGAATTTATTATCCTGTGTGCTATCAGCAGTCTCCTCAGAAAGCCCTTCCTCTGTCACTAAGATAAGTTCAACATCCTTAGCAACTCTTTCCTTTACTTCAAAATCCAGCTCCTCGCCCTTCTTAGGCATTAGCTCCTCAAATAACTCTCCGTATTTTAAGGAGGCCGCATCATCATAAAGAATACCGCCTATAGGCTCAGTCATAATCTGTTCAAATACTATATTTACAAAGTCCAGTATAGTCTTCCTACTTCGGAAATTCTTATCAAGATCAATTCTTTGACTTAAGTTAATCCTGCCGTCCTCATCCTTATCATATGTACCGTAGGATTTATATTTTTCAAGAAACAATTCAGGCATAGCCAGGCGAAACTTATATATGCTCTGCTTTACATCACCTACCATGAATCTGTTGGAGCCTCCTATGTGCTCTCTTGATATAGCCCTAAGAATGGTCTCTTGAACTAAGTTACTGTCCTGATACTCGTCAATCAATATCTCGTCAAACTGTTCACTTAACTCTTTTGCGGCCTTGGTGGGAACAATCTCTCCCTCGCTCTCTTCTATCAATATCCCAAGGGCAAAATGCTCTAGATCATTAAAGTCTATGAGGTTCTTTTCCTCCTTCTTGGCTGCAAAGGCCTCCATAAAATCCTTAGTCAGCTCCGAAAGCACCTCCATAACAGTTCCTACTGCCTGCATATCATTTAGCATATCCTCTACAGGCTGAAAGAAGAAGGAGGAGGTAAGGTCTTTAATACCCTTCTTCATCTCTTCTCTTAAGCCCTTAACTCTATTCTTCTTAGACTCCGGCACATCATTTTGTCTTTTTGAAGACAGACGGGTATAGGATATATCTGACAAGACAGCTCCATAGCCCTCATAGCTATCTATATTCATAAGGCCCGATAGCATCTCTCGATCACTTATAAGAGCTGGTAGGTATGCAGCTGGTCCATCTGCTTCATTACATATATCTATTGCTAGGTCAATTTTTTCTTTTAAGTCCAAAATAACCACGGACACATGATTTAGAAGCTCCTTCATCCAAGGCGCTTTACTCATATCATCTATAGTTTCCAGTTTGAAATGTTTTCCTATGGTATCAAGCCAAGCCCTAGGCCATGGATTACTCATGGCGAAGTTATATAGTGATAGCACCAAATCCTCTATGGGTTGATCTGATTTAGAGAAAGAATAACTTTCTATTAGTCGGTGAAAGTCCTCCCTGCCCTCCTCATACCAATTCTCAAGCACATCAGATATAATATCTGATTTCATCAGGGTAATCTCAGATTCCTCAGCCATTTTAAAGGATGGATCCAAATCAATATGATGAAAATAATTTCTTATTACATTTAAGCAGAAGCTATGAATAGTAGTGATATGGGCGCTTTGAAGTAAGGATGACTGCTTTTGAAGATGTGTATTACCAGGCTCTTTGGTTAATTTCTTATCCAATGCCTTGCCTATCCTATCCCTCATTTGGGCTGCAGCGGCATTCGTAAATGTAACCACCAAAAGATGATCTATGTCCAGAGGGCTCTCCCCCTCTGAAATCATAGAAATAATACGTTCCACCAACACGGCGGTCTTACCTGAGCCAGCTGCCGCCGATACCAACAGGTTCTTATTTCTGGTATCAATTACCTTTTGTTGTGCATCTGTCCATACCATACCCATAGGTATCCTCCTTCTTTAGTCATTATCTTCTCCCCATATCTCTTGCTTTAGCTTATCTAGGGGTTTTTTAGCCAGATTACGATATGAGTATCCAGGAAGCCTTGGGTCAAATCCACAGGCAGTCCTAAACTCACAATATTCGCAGGCCACCCTATCTCCTGTCCTATAAGGATTNAGCCTAGTATCGCCCTCTAATATATTCGTCTTATTGTTAAGTAGCTTTTGGTTAACATAATCAAGTAAAGCCTCTATCTGTTTCTTACTGGCTACTGATGAGCGCTTTGAAAGCTCTCCCTCCTTATTGGTGTCCACGGGAATTATATCCGACCTAACCGAGGCACGAAGACTACCATCTGGACCTTCTAGCTTGCTGTCCATAAGCCCGATTATCTCTTTATCCTTATTTACAAGTCCGTTCATCTTCAGACTCTTGAATATATCCTCATCTGCCTCATCAGACTTAGCTACGATAGGATCATCTATATGGTAATAGAATATACCCGCAGGAATTATCTCTTTACCCTGGTATTGATTAGATAAATAATCCATGGCTGCACTAAGATATATGGCAAGCTGCTGCTGAAGACCATAGTATATGCTCTGAATATCGAAGGTAGTGGACCCTGATTTATAATCAATTACCCTGACATATACCTTGTCCTCTGTCTCGTACAAATCCATCCTATCAATTCTACCCTTAAGCGACAATCCCCTATCAGGAATATGATGGAAGGGCATCTCATAGCCTGCTGGTTCAAATGAGCCCTGACCTATCTGATTACAGAGCGCCCACAAGGTTCTTACGGTAATTCTTTCTATTCTCCTAATCAGATATTCATTTCTCTTGTTACTTCTTATATAGCCGCCCTCAAAATCCTCCACAGCCTTTTGCACACTAAGTACAGCCCATTCTTCTCTTATATCGTCAGGGATTGTATGCCAATTATAGTCACTGACATCAAGCATCTTTGAGAACTCATCAATGGCATTATGAAAAATGTTCCCAATATCAGGAACTGCCAACTTATATTCTCTTCTTTCCTCCAAGGAGAGACCATAGGACATAAAGTGGGCAAAAGCACAGCCTGAATATCGCTCAAGTCTAGTAACACTTCCGCTTAAATTGTCCCCATATAAAAGATAAGCCGCTTCCTTAGATATCCCTCTCTCCGTATTCACATAGAAGGCACCTGATTTTAAAAGCTCCAGTATCCCTCTCCTCTTATCATCCCCTATATAGTTATGATACAGCTCTCGGAAAATCAAAGTTCTCCTATCTTTCTTGTCAGATTTGTACTCATCACTGTTCTCAATCTGTTGGTTTAAGATAGGCGCTCTGCCATCCTGATATTGCCTTAGGCCCTCAGCCAGATAGGTGATACCATCATCCTGAAGTATATATTCCAAATCAAGAGACTGCTCATCCTCATTATTTATTTTAAGCTTTTCAAAATAAGTCAAAAGCCTACCAATTAGGTATGAGGGACCGACCGATTTTCCTTCTTCGTTAACTCTATGATATGTTATATATAGCTTATCCTTAGGCTTTGTCATATTAAGATATATGTAGAAGTTTTCTGTGAATGCCTGCTGCCTCTTTGTAGGGGCCAGTTCTATCCCATTATCCGTAAGAAGCTCTCTCTCAATATCTGAAAGGATACCACCGCTGCCAATAACCTTTGGAACAATACCCTCATTGACACCAATAAAAAACAAGGCCCTAATATCCTTTAATCTAGTTCTCTGTGTATCACCAATAACTATCTCGTCCATACCCGGAGGAATAAGACCCACCTTAGCCTCCACAAGACCTGTTTCAAAAACCTCAGTAAACTCCTTAAGGCTGATATGCTCATCTCCAAGAAGCATAACTATCTGATCATAAATCTCCATCACAATTCTGTAGACCTGATCATATTCCTTAGACATAAGTGGATTGTCCTCTTCCTTAAAATATTCATTAAGTATATTAAGCTTGTCCCATACATTTAGCCTAATACCTAATTCATAAAGGGCTCTTGTATAATCACTTACTGTTTTTTCCTTATCCCGTAAAATCTCATAAAGAGGATGAACTTCACTGATAATCCTTTCCCGTATATCATTAAGCCTCTTTAAATCCACAGACTTTTTCCGACCAAAGGTTCTTGTAAATGGCTCAAGATAGCGCTTAGACCCCCGTATCCCCATAGCCAGCACATAATCTTCAAGATAATCTGTATCCTCACTGCTTATATCACTAAGCCCTGTTCTAAGATAAGCAAATACAGCCTCATAGCTATAATCCTCCGAAACGATCTGAATAGCAGAGCGCAAAAATACAACTAAAGGATTCGCCAGGATATCCTTCTTATAGTCTATAAAGCATGGTATGTTAGCAGTATTAAAGTAATTCTTTGCTATACGGCCATATCTTTCTATATCTCCTGTAACTACTGCTATATCCTTATAACGATATCCCTCATCTCTTATAAGTCTCTTTATCTCCCTAACCACAAATGCAACCTCTGTCTCAGGACTTTTAGCGCAGTGGATGCTAATCTCATCCTGCTCCTTCTTATATACATCATAGGGATATCTAAATAAATTCTTCTCTAAAAAGGCTAAGGCAGGTGAATTACAGAATCTATAAGGAGTCTTAGCTTCTGTCTTACCCTGCACATATATATGTTCCTCTATCTTAGTATTGGTAGTATCAGCAATCTCAGTTAACTTATCTATGGTCTTATGACTCAACCCAAATAACCGATATTCAGTTTCCTTATCTCCTAAGTGTTCTCTTGGATCTATAGTGACAGTAACCATAACCTTCTTAGCATATGTCATCATGCTAGCTAATATCTCATTTTGACATGGTGTGAAGCCAGTAAACCCATCTAAGCATATAACACTGTTTTTGAGCCATTCAGATTGATGAATAACCTTGCCTAATACAACTAGAATCTCCTCTGCAGTTATATATCGCTCCCTCATAAAGTCAGCAAAGCCCTCATAGATAGTCTTTATATCTTGGAGCTTAGCTTTAAGAACAGGTTTTTTTGCGGAAACATCCATCATCCTTTCAAAATCATCCGGCCCAATATTATATTGATAGAGCTCAGATAGAAGAGATTTGAGTTCATTAATAAAACCCGTTTTCCTCACACCTGATCCAAAGAGGATAAGCTCCTTACTTTTCATGGCCACTACCTTTCGTATAACCATACTCTTTCCAGTATCCTCTAATATAGGAAAATCATTTCCCCCTAACTCATCAAATATCCGATAAGCAAAGCGCATAAAAGACAGGATATCCACATTCATGACTCCGTGATTTGGATGCATGGATACAATATCCTTCTGGGTCTGCAGGGTAAACTGCTCCGGTACAATTATCAAATAATTTGTACCAGGGTTTTTCTGCGATTCCTTTATTATATTTTGATACATTTGATAGGATTTACCGGAACCGGCACTTCCTAGATAAAACTGCAAGGACATATTTACACCCCATTATTTAAACATACTAACCATAGTTACAATCACAATGTAAGAATTATGTGCTACTATTGGTAACAATAAACTCTTTGTCGACTCAGCAAAAACTCCATACATTAATCCAATAACTATAAAACTTAACTTTTAGTACACAAACTCAACTTGTCGGCATAATTTATTCTACTGGCTAATAATATATAATAAGATTAAGACAATGAAGCAATATGCTCCGGAGGATAGAAATGGCAAAGACGAAAATAGTCGTTATCCAATTAAAAGAAATTATATATACGGTAATTTTTGCTGCTTTAGGTATTCTTCTAATTCTTCTCCTGATATTTATGTTCAGTGGAAAGGATAATGAAGATGTTGCCTCTGAAACTAAGCTATATAAAGCCGGAGTATGGACCTCCTCCATACCACTAAGTGATACAGTTATAAATATTGAAGTGGTATTGGATGAAAACCATATAAACTCTGTGCGCATCGTTAACATTGATGAGACAATAACTACAATGTTTCCCCTTGTAGTTCCTGCCTTAGATGAAATCTCAGCACAATTAAGTAATGATGTTCCCATAGACCAGCTAGAGCTTCAGGATGATAGTAGGTATACACAAACTCTTCTGATAGAAGCGATTAAGGTCGCACTCGATAAAGCCAAGGTTACACCCTAATTATACTTACATAGCACCTCTTAGAACAACGTTCTGCAAGTAATAAGCCTGCTCTAGGCAATTACTTTTAGAACGTTGTTTTAGAACTATAAAACTTATTCGTGCAAGTATGGGGATTTGTCATTTAAAAATATAATACCTATTATTCCTGGTCCAGTGTGGGCTCCAATAGCACAACCTACATAGTTTTCTATAAAGTCATTACAGCCATATGTATTCTTAAGCATATCCTTTACTGTCTCCAAGGTTTTGGCATCATCCCCATGTACTAATCCTATAATCTGATTAGATAAATCCTTACCTCTTTCACCAACCATTTCAACCAATCGTTTTAAGGATTTTTGTCTTCCTCTGACCTTCTCTATTGATTCAAGAGCACCCTCTTTATTAACTTGGATTATAGGTTTGATATCAAGTAGGCTTCCTGCTACAGCTGAGGTCTTACTTAAGCGTCCACCCTTAAGAAGATAATCCAAGGTCTTAACTGTAAAAATCTGCTCCATATGATTACAATGCCATCTGATTGCTTCTATGATTTCCTCTTTGCTTGCACCATTCTGCTGCATCCTCAGCGCATAATATGTTACCAATCCAAATCCAAATGATGCACATTTAGAATCTATAATGGTAAGATCAAAATCAGGATATTCCTCTAGCAACTCCGCCTTTGCTATATTGGCAGCATTAAAGGTCCCAGCTATACCTGTAGAAAAGCAAATGTATATGACCTCATCATTGTTTTTAGCATAGGGTAGGAAATTATCATAAAACATCTGTGAATTGATATGATAAGTCTTAATGTCCTTACCACTTTGTAAATTTTTATAAAACTCCTCAGGAAATAGGGTCTCTCCATCAAAATAATCTATTTCGTCTATTACTACTGGTGTAGGTATAACATGTAGTCCATAATCCTCTATAATCCATTTGGGTGTATCTGATGCGGAATCAGTAACAATCTTTAGTGCCATATTAATTAGTCCCCTTTCATATAGAAATACTCTTCAGTTCATCCAACCACAGCTTAGCCTTAGCATCGCTGGGCATCCTCAGATCTCCTCTGGGTGATACGGACACAGTACCCACCTTTGGTCCGTCAGGGAGACTTGACCTTTTGTATTGTTGGCTAATAAATCTATGATAGAAGATCTGTAACCATTTTAATATTTCTTGTTCACTATATTTATATATAAAAGCCGCCTTTGCTAAACGATATACCTTTTCTGGAGAGAAGCCATACCTTAGAACGTAATAGATAAAGAAATCATGCAATTCATATGGACCTATATAGTCTTCTGTCTGCTGATGCTCTTTTCCTTCTGTAGGGGGAAGCAGCTCAGGGCTAACAGGTGTATCTAAGATATCCTTGAGTACCTCTGACAGACTTTGATTATCTGTAGAATCTGCAAACCACTCCACCATAGCACCTATCAGTGTCTTGGGAATCGAGGCATTTACCCCATACATAGACATATGGTCTCCGTTAAAGGTTGCCCAGCCCAGTACAAGCTCAGACAAATCCCCTGAACCTACTACCACTCCCTTATGCTTATTTGCCAGATCCATAAGCACCTGGGTCCTTTCTCTAGCCTGAGAATTCTCATAGGTAATATCATGTAGGTCTATATCATGGCCTATATCCTCAAAGTGTTGTATTACAGAAGCCTTAATATCTATCTCCATAAGTGTTGTTCCTAGGCACTCGGCAAGGGTTTTTGCATTGTTATAGGTTCGCTTAGATGTTCCAAAGCATGGCATGGTAACAGCTAAAATCCCCTTCTTGTCAAGTCCCAGCTGGTCAAAGGCTTCCTGGGTAACCAATAAAGCAAGTGTTGAGTCTAATCCTCCCGATACTCCCAAAACAGCAGTACTTGCTCCTATATGAGAAAGTCTAGCCTTTAATCCTGCGGCTTGAATTGCCAGTATATCCTTACATCGCTTCATTTTATCCTGAGCGCTCTCGGGAATAAAGGGCGCAGGGTCTATACTACGGATTAAATCGTATTGCTTTAACTTATCTTCATATTCAGAAAACGAAAATTTTACACGAACATAATCCATCCTGCATTGCCCATTATAGGTATTCATCCCTCTTCTATCGCTTTTGATTCTGCCTAAATCCAATTCATTTATTATCATCTTATTATTAAAGGGCTCAGCCTCAGATAACAACAAACCATTCTCAGCAATTAAGTTATGTCCAGAGAACACTAAATCCGTGGTGGATTCTCCCTCTCCAGCATCTGCATATACATATCCGCAGATCAACCTACTTGACTGGCTCTTAACCAGCTCTCTTCTATATTCAGCCTTACCAACAATTTCACTGCTGGCTGATAGGTTTGCTATTACAGTAGCACCGGCTACACAATGGGAATTAGCTGGAGACATGGGAACCCATAAATCCTCACAAATCTCCACTCCTAATACAAAATCAGGTAAATCTATAGATTCAAATAGTATTCTAGAACCAAAATACAGCTCTTCTCCCATAAAGTCTACCTTGATAGCCTCATTTGGCCCCTCTGTAAAATACCTACTTTCATAAAACTCACCGTAATTTGGTATATTTTGCTTTGGCACAAGTCCTAATATTCTGCCACGATGTATAATAGCTGCAGTATTATAAATCCTTCCTAGATGGTCAAAGGGAAACCCAATAATGGCTACAAGCTCCTTGTCAGCTGTTGCCTCTGCCACCCTTTTAACTTGCTCCATAGCAGTTCGAAGGAGTATATCCTGTAGGAATAAATCTCCACAGGTATAACCGGTAATACAAAGCTCAGGAAAAACAAGAAGTCCCACTTCCTTTTCCTCTGCTTCTTCTATTAAGTTTATAATTTGCTTAGCATTGTAGCTACAATCTGCCAGTCTAATCTCAGGTGCGACTGCTGCTACTCGTAAAAATCCATGCCTCATAGCTACTCCTTCTCTTTATATTTTTAGTAATAATCCAAGTATATAATATACTTTAAACTTATTATAAATTTTAATCAATTAAAAGACAAGCACTATATGTAAAAGAAAAAACCAAAAAAAGCGGCCGTAGCCGCTCTTATCTTTGGTATATACCCGAAATGCCGTCTCCTGCATTTTGACTCCTAGCTAAGCTAGGTGGGTAACCGCATATAAGCTTCTGCCTTCCGCTGCTAACGGCGGCTTGGCATCCACTCATAAATATAGGAATCCCGTATTAAATCATGTAGGTTCAAAATAACAGGAATGTCGAACATCTCAGGAAGTTCTCTAGGTACATTATAATGTATTATCACCTGTTTTTCAAGGTTTTTATTATGTTTTACGCTGGTATTTATAGGGATATTTCATCCATATCAAAGGAAGGGAATGTAAAGGTAAATTTACTACCTACACCTAGTTCGGACTCAACTTCAATGTGTCCATCATGCTTCATAGCAATCTGTTTAGCTATAGAAAGGCCTAGTCCTGTACCTGATGCATTCTGTCTTAGGTTTGATTTGTAAAANTTTTCAAATATATTCTCTAAATCATTCTTGTCCATTCCAATACCTTCNTCTTTTATAGCTACTTNTATTCTGTCCGCTTTTGATAAATATATGTGTACTGTCTTAGATTCTCCTGAGAACTTTATGGCATTATCTAATATGATCATAAACATTTGTCTTAATCTATCATAATCACCAAGCATCATAATTACAGGATCTTCTTTGACAATATCTATTTTAATATTTTTCTTTTCAGCTATNGTACTGGCACTTCGAATTATATCATCAAATATCTGTACTAAGTTAACAGGCTCAATATCAATAGCGAAATCTGGATTCTGCATTTTTGATAAGAGCATCAAATCCCCTACTAATCGTTGCATGCTTTGACATTCTGCAAGCATTCGTTCATAATATTGATGAACTTTTTCTTCATNCTTTACAACACCATCTATCAANGATTCAGTATATGCTCTGACCACCGTAATCGGTGTTCTTAGCTCATGNGATACATTTGCAAAGAAATCCAGCCTCATCTGATCTAGGTTTTTCCTTTGAATTTCATTTTCCAAAAGCTTTTCAGACAATACATCCACAGTCTTTGCCAGGTCTCCAATTTCATCGTTTCGCTTTATGCCCGTCTTGGAATGATAGTTTCCTGCTGCCAGGGATAAGGCGGTCGATCGCATACGAGATATGGGTAGCGAAAGTTCAGTAGCAAATATTATGATTATTATAAATGATATGGCTAAAGCAACGACGCTACTGATTACAATCAAGGAAAGGCTATCATTTATAATATCAGTAAGACCCTTTACAGGGGCCTTTGACAGTAAGGCTCCAACAACCTCACGATTTACCCCATATATGGGAACAGCTACGGTTATTGTCTGTGTCTGATATATTTCATCATCAGCAACAGAGAATTCCTTTCTATTTTGAAAAGCACTTTCCACCAGGTCCACATACTCCTTATATCCTACAGAAATTTCTTCAAAGGAGTTTGTTTCCAATCTGACGTCCATGGGTATAACGGCATAAGGATTTGATATTGTCCAGATATCCGAACCCATTATCTTTTGCTGGGTATTTATATAGTCTAAGAACTCACTATAATTCTGTGTGTTAATAAATTTAGTCGTCACCATATCAGAGCTATTGGATGCCTGTTCCATTAATTTCTCACGCTCGTTCTTCATAGTTGTATTTTTGTACAACTGAATAAAAATCAAGCAAATTAAAACAGCAGTCATTAATAACATTACTGCATAATTCAAATACAGCTTGAAAAACAAACGGTTATATACACGAACCTTGTTTTCTTTTGCCATAAAATTAGCTCCTTCACCTTATCGGATGTCTTTCCTAATCTTCTAGTATTTCAAATTTATATCCAACACCCCATATGGTTTTAATGGTCCATTCAGGATGATCCACGGCATCTATCTTGGCACGAAGCCTCTTTATGTGAGAATCTACAGTTCTACTATCACCAAAATAATCAAATCCCCAAAGACTATCTAGGAGATTATCTCTTGTAAATACTTTATTAGGATTTGATGCTAGGGTCCACATGGTTTCAATTTCTTTTTTGGTAAGAGCAATCTTCTTCTCACCAATATGTAAGGTATACTCCTCTAAATTAATTTCCAGATTACTTATGGATATTATATTGTCTGAAGAATTCTCTTTTGTCGTCTTAGTCATTCTCCGAAGTACAGCTCTTACTCTCGCCATTACCTCCCTTGGACTAAAGGGCTTAACTATGTAATCATCCGCTCCTATGTCAAGACCCATTATTTTATCAAAGTCCTCACCTCTGGCGGTAATAAGGATAACCGGTACATTTGACTTGCTTCTAATCTTTCTACATACTTCATATCCGTCCTCCTTTGGCATCATGACATCCAATAACACCACATCAGGATTATATTCAGTAAATAATCTGATTGCTTCCTCACCATCAGCCGCTACTAAAGGTTCAAATCCTTCCATCTTGGAATAGGTTGATAAAATATCAGTAATATCACGATTATCATCTGCGATTAGGATATGTTGCATTATAATTACCTCCTTTGTAATTGGCTATTTATGTTATATAATATTATTAAATGCAAAACAATATATCTATATCAATTAAAAGAACCTAAGTATAATTAACATACATTATTATTATATATTAACTAGGTATAGGAAAACAAGTAGTAAAACTTTATTGTCTTTACATATTATTCCATGCTATGTTTATGTAACAATTATTTAAAATATTAAGCTTAATATGACACCATTCTGACAAAATCAATTGATATAGTATAGTTATAGAATAAATAGGATGTGACATAGTATTTCCACAATTTGGAGGAAGTGCCATGAAAAAGAAATTTTTAATAAAATGTTTGATTTCCCTTGGCTTACTTCTTTTCTTTACTTTTTTGCCACAAATTATGCCGACCAATGTTAGTATAGCGCGGGCATCAGAAGTCGAAAAGGAGAAAAATAACGAATATCGACTCAACCTTAGAACCATCACCTTAGTAAATGGTAAATCATTTACTCTGAGAGTATACAATCTAGAGAAAGATGCTAAGGTTAGCTTTAAGTCCGCCGACCCTGAGATAGCTTCTGTTAACGAGGAAGGAACAATTACTGCTAACAAAGTAGGCTCAACTACCATTACAGCAACAGTTAGACTAGGTCTTAATACTAGCCCACTATACTGCGAGGTTACAGTTGGCCCTCCTGCTTTTAGTGTTAANCTGACACGAACTATGATTATTTTGGAGCAAGATCAAGTCTTTCAATTAGAAGCAGTGTTGAAACCTACAAATACAGCTGAGCTTGTAAAATACTCCAGCTTCGATTCAACCATTGCTTCCGTTAGTTCAGGAGGTCGTGTTACAGCTAAAAAGCCAGGTATGACTTATATCTTTGCCGAAATCGATGCAACCAATCAGGATGGAAGCCGAAAATATTCATCATGCAGCGTTATTGTAAGCAGCCCTGAGGATGTAGCTCAGATAAACGAGTATTTTGCACAACATCCTGAGTTAAGTTTGATTTCTGAAGCTGAACGTTCAAATGCTCTGTATGACTTCTTTAATTCAGAAATGTCAGCATCAGGCATTACGAATCAAATATCTACCTCTACTGAAGCAGTAAATAATGAAAATACCGATATAGCGGATACATCCCAAAGTACAAATTCTGCTAGTAAATCAACAGATACAGCTTCTAAAGAGCCTACACCTACACCAGCAGCTACAAGCACTCAGGCTAATGCCGAAGCTTCAAATTTATCAGCTTCAGCTTCTAATAATGGGCCATCACTTGTAGATTCGCTTGATAAACATTTAGACTCTAGGTTTAATTTGGCAGAATTAAAGCAAAAGTATAATGAGAGGTTTCAGATAATTACTGAAGTACANTTAAGTTCCTTGTACGGATTTGTAAACCTAATTAAAAGATAAGCATTAAAANGCCCGTTCTTAACGGGCTTTTTATATATAAAGATTGGAGGTAAAATAATATGAGTTTCAAATTTGCACATAATAATTTTAATGTTCTTGATCTCGATAAATCCCTAGACTTTTACGAGAAAGCACTGGGACTTAAGGAGGTTCGCCGTAAGGTTTCTGATTCAGGTGACTTTATATTGGTATTTTTAAGCGATGGCTCCTCAGAGCACCAACTTGAATTAACTTGGCTTAGGGATTGGGATAAACCTTATAATCTCGGAGATAACGAATTCCATCTAGCCTTTATTACAGATGATTATGAGAATGCTTACAAAAAGCACAAGGAAATGGGATGCATCTGTTATGAGAATCCAGGAATGGGAATTTACTTCATAAATGATCCTGATGGTTATTGGCTAGAGATTATTCCTAGAAAATAAATATATACCCTTTTTATGAGGTTGTCTCATAAATGTAAAAGGGGGTGTATATGTTCCAATCATGCACATTTAGGAGAACGGTTTGTTATGATTTGTATTATCGAAAGCGGACTTTAGTCCGATTTAGATTTACAAATCATGGCAAACTGTGCTACTAATCAGTGTGTGATGGAATATATACACCCCCTTAATTATTTATGCGACAATTTATGCGACAGCCTCATTCACATTTTAGGCTAAAATACATAAGCTAGTAATAAAATAAGAGGATTGGGCCTAAAATGAATAAGCATATAATATATCCCGCACAAATGGATACACAGTCCTTAGGTAGACTAAAAGTACGAACTACCACACAGGAACTTCTTCCGATAGATAATGCAACAGTTAGAATATCTGCACCAAATGATCCAATGACAGTTCTAGAAGAGTTCTCAACAGATAGCAGTGGGCTAAGCGAGGAAATTCTTTTGCCAGCTCCACCTATAGACCTAAGTCTTGAACCATCACAAATACAACCCTATTCAAACTATGATCTACAGATATCTGCACCAGGCTATGAGACTGAAGTATTTGCTGATATAGAAATTCTACCAAATGTTACTGCCCTCCAGGAAGCCAGATTAAATCTTGCCCCGGAACCTGCGGTCAACACCTTTGTCATTCCACCTCACACCCTTTATGGAGAATATCCTCCTAAAATACCCGAGAGTGAGATAAAGCCAACCGGTGAAACAGGAGAAATAGTTCTAAGCCGGGTAGTAATTCCTGAGTTTGTTATTGTCCATGATGGACCTCCAGCAAGCAATGCCACTGATCATTATGTAAGATTTCAGGATTATATTAAAAATGTAGCCTCTAGCGAGATTTATGCCACATGGCCAGAGGCTACCATCTATGCAAATGTATTAGCCATACTATCCTTTACCTTGAATCGTGTATATACAGAATGGTATAGAGGCCAGGGATATAATTTCACCATTACCTCTTCAACCGCCTATGATCACAAATGGGTAAACGGGCGAAATATATACGATAATATTAGCTGGATAGTTGATTCGGTATTCGTTAACTACCTTTCAAGGCCTAATATACAGCAGCCAATTCTTACTCAATATTGCGATGGTAACCGGGTACAATGCCCTGGCTGGATGACTCAATGGGGATCCAAGACCCTAGGAGATCAGGGATATTCAGCAATTCAAATCCTACGCAATTTTTACGGAGAAAGCATATATATAAATACAGCCGTGCAGGTATCAGGAGTTCCCTCTTCTTGGCCTGGCTACAACCTAGACATAGGTGCTTCTGGCAATAATGTCAGAATGATACAAGAACAGCTAAATGCAATTGCAAATGCCTATCCATTGATTCCAAAAATCGCAGTGGACGGTATATATGGTACCCATACTGCAAATTCTGTTCGGATTTTTCAACAAATATTTGATCTTCCACAAACAGGTGTGGTCGATATAGCCACATGGTATAAAATATCAAGAATATATGTAGGAGTAACCCGGATAGGCTCATAACATATCAGTTTATCATATTTTAATAGTGAATGAAATTTTGAGGTTAATTATGAACATTGCTAATTTAAGTAGTAAATCTAATAAGAAAGATAAAGCTATAAGAATTTATCCTACAGAGCTTGGTACTCAGTCCCTTGGAAGATTACAGATACACTGTGTAACTCCAAATATAGCTCCGGTTCAAGGAGCAACAGTCCGAATAACATCACCGGCCCAGCCAACTGTGGTTTTAGAAGAAATAACAACAGATATATCAGGGCTTACCCCCGAAATTGAGCTTCCTGCCCCACCTATTGACTATAGTCTAGACCCATCTGCGATGGTACAGCCCTATTCGGAGTATAATATCTTTTGTATGCAGCCTGACTATACTCCCGTAAGTATTTCTAATATGCAGGTTTTAGCCGATGTTACAGCCATTCAAGACGCAACCATGAGAGTGTCAGAAACTCCTGAAGCAGAGGGTTCAGTATATGTTATAAGCCCTCATACCTTGTGGGGGGATTTCCCTCCCAAAATTGCCGAACCTGAGATAAATCCAGCGGCTGAGACAGGTGAAATAGTATTAAGCCGCGTAGTAATTCCGGAGTTCGTCATAGTCCATGACGGTCCTCCCACAGATGCCTCGGCTGCTAACCATTATGTCCGATTCACAGATTATATTAAAAACGTCGCTTGCAGCGAAATATATGCCACCTGGCCCGAAGCAACTATTCAGGCCAATGTACTGGCTATACTATCTTTTACCTTAAATAGAGTATTTACAGAATGGTATCGCAACCAAGGATTTAACTTTACGGTCACTTCTTCAACAGCATTTGACCATAAATGGGTACCCGGACGAAATATATTCAGTAATATAGGAATCATTGTGGATTCCCTGTTCGTAAATTATCTATCAAGACCTAATATAAGGCAGCCAATCCTAACCCAGTATTGTGACGGCAAGAGGGTACAATGTCCTAACTGGATGACACAATGGGGCTCAAAGGATTTAGGAGATCAAGGCTATGATGCAATCAGCATTCTGAGACATTTTTATGGGGACTCAATCTTCATCAATACCGCCCCACAGGTCTCAGGTGTTCCAGCCTCCTGGCCAGGTCAAAATCTGAATATTGGAGCAAGCGGAAATAATGTTAGAATGATTCAGGAGCAGTTAAATGCTATCGCAAACGTTTATACCCAAATCCCTAAGGTTGCGGTAAATGGGCAATACAACGAACAGACCGCAGAGGCAGTAAGAACCTTTCAATCTATCTTTAACATGCCCGCAACTGGAATCGTGGACTTTCCTACCTGGTACAGAATATCTGGTATATATGTAGCGGTAACCAGAATGGCCGAAGGTTAAAAAGAATATTTTCCTATTACAAAATTAAAGAGTTTCGCTTGCGAAACTCTTTTAATCTGTTATGTCTACCATTCAAATATGTAAGGCTTTCTTTTATCTAATGTGTCAAAATCATATCCCCTATCCCTAATCATATCAATTATCTCAGGAAGAGTCTCTACAGTCAAATTGTGAATATCAGAGTCATGCATTAGAACTATGGGATAATCATGGGCTCCTAAATCCTTTTCAACGTTATGCCTAATGGAATATGCTGTCGGCCTTCCTACGGAATCATTTGAATCCACATTCCAGTCATAGCATGCAAAACCACGACGATTCATCTCATCTATTAAGATATCCTTTATTCCCCTGCTATACCCATTATTACTCCCCCAAGGGAAACGATAGATATTAGCTCTTTTTCCTGTAATATCATAAATTTGCTGATTCACGGTATTATAATCATCTAAAAACCGTTCTACTGAGCAATAAATTTCATTACAAAGGTGGGAATAAGTATGTATACCTATTACATGACCTTCATTTACCATTCTTCTTAATGCGCCTTCTCCCTCCCTTGTTATTGCACTTCCTACTATAAAAAAGGTGGCCCTTACATTCTTATCATCCAGAATATCTAGGATCTCAAAAGTATTAGAGCTCGGCCCATCATCAAATGTAAGATAGGCTATCTTATTTTCACTCTCCATCTTATCAGGAAACTCATATACAGCATAAAGATCCGGAAACATGCTTCTATAATCCTGCTCACTATCCGATTCATTATGTATATGATTTCTCTCTTCTGCAGCCAACTCATTTTCAAGCTCCGCTAAAATCAAGGTATGCTCATCGTATAAATCATAGCTATCTATACCTTCCTTGGATACATCTATTCCCTCATTCTGAAAGACATATAGCAAAAATAAACCCATTACAATTAATATTATGAAATATATAAGCTTATTCAAAAAAATCCCCCTCTTTTGCTGCTGTATAAATATATGCAACAAAAGAGAAGGTCTTGTATGTCCTAACGTTATTTATATATCTATGATGCTGAACCCTCCAATGCCATTTTCTTGACTACTCCAAGCGCTTGTCTTACAGCAGGTATCAGAAGAATTAAAAGGGTTAGTATAGCTTCAGGAACAATGTATGATGCATTATATGACAGCGAATAGACAACTACATTTTTTCCGCCGGCATATTCATAAAAATAAATTATTCCGGTTATCACATGGCAGATATACCTTCCCGCAACTCCTAAGATATAACCCTTGATAATTCCATATCTAGATTTGGAGAACACTCCTGCAAGTCCTAGACAACCAAAGGCAATGGGATAATCAAGAAGCGGCTGTATCAATGTTATTGCATAGGGCTTAAGAATAAAATCCAACACTCCATAAGCGACACCTGTTATAATACCAACCTTTGTACCATATAGGTATCCTATTAAACAGATGAAAAACATCCTAAATAGTGTTATGGAACCACCAAATGGCAAGTCATATACCGTAAAGATTGATGTAATAACAGCCAGAGTCATGGCAACCGCTGAAAATGCCAGCTGTTTTGCACTGAGCTCCTTCTTGCCTCCACTTAATGCAAGCAATGTAACAAAAAGTAGAACAATAATAATCAGCAATGCTATGTTGCCCGCTGTGGTAGGGTAAAAACTACCAGCTTCCATATCCGTAGCAATAAAAAAATCAAACACCTTTTTGTACATAAAAAAACCTCCTTGAATTTAATTAGGAGGGGACACTTGATTGCTTCCTTACGCCGGTATTACCCGGATCAAGTATTGAGGGTCAGTATGTAAAAAATTCATACCTCTCAGCATGTGCTCCCCTAGCTAAAAAATAATATGTATTTAGTTTACTGCTATATCTTATCTAATCTTTACGTTCTTGTCAATACAGTTTATCTTGATTTCTCTAAGTAAAAAGCCGCCTCATACTTTCGTATGAGACAGCCTTGTATTATTTATTATATACCGATTGTATAGTCTTACATCATTCCCATTCCGCCGCCACCTGCAGGCATAACGGGTTCATCAGACTTAATATTTGCTACTACTGATTCGGTTGTTAATAATGTAGAAGCAATGCTTGTTGCATTTTGTAGAGCGCTTCTTGTTACCTTTGTAGGATCTAAGATACCAGCAACAACCATATCTACATAGTCTTCGCTAAGCACATCATATCCGATTCCTGAATTACTGTCCTTAACCTTGCTCACTACCACAGAACCTTCTAATCCTGCATTATTAACTATGCAATGAAGAGGTGCTTCAAGGGATCTAAGGATTATATTAGCACCAGTCCTTTCATCTCCCTCTAAAGTAGCTGCTAGCTTAGCAACTTCCTTAGCTGCATGGATAAATGCGGATCCACCACCTGCAACTATACCTTCCTCAACAGCTGCTCTTGTGGCTGCCAAAGCATCCTCCATACGAAGCTTGCTTTCTTTCATCTCTGTCTCAGTTGCAGCACCTACCTTGATTACAGCAACACCGCCTGAAAGCTTAGCAAGTCTTTCCTGTAATTTCTCCTTATCAAACTCAGATGTAGTTTCCTCGATTTGAGCCTTAATCTGATTGATTCTTGCCTCAATTTCAGCTTTTTCGCCTTCACCATCAACAATTATAGTGTTTTCCTTCTGAACCTTAACTGATTTTGCACGACCAAGCTGTTCCATGGTTGTTTCCTTAAGCTCAAGTCCAAGCTCATCAGTAATAACTGTACCACCGGTTAGGATAGCAATATCCTGAAGCATAGCTTTTCTTCTATCTCCATATCCTGGAGCCTTAACTGCAACACAGGTAAATGTTCCTCTTAATTTATTAAGAACGATTGTTGTAAGTGCTTCACCTTCAACATCCTCAGCAATAATAAGTAATTTTGCACCTGATTGTACTACCTGCTCAAGAAGAGGCAATATCTCTTGAATATTGGTGATCTTCTTATCGGTAATCAGAATATATGGATCCTCAAGTACAGCTTCCATCTTATCCATATCGGTACACATATAAGCGGAGATATATCCACGGTCAAATTGCATACCCTCTACAAGATCAAGCTCTGTCTTCATAGTCTTAGATTCTTCAACTGTTATAACACCGTTATTGCTTACCTTTTCCATAGCGTCAGCAACCAACTGTCCTACAGTGTCATCTCCAGCAGAAATTGCAGCAACTCTTGCAATCTGCTCCTTACCAGTTAATTTGGAACTCATATTAACGATAGAATCAACTGCTACTTCTGTAGCTTTCTTCATACCTCTTCTTAATATAATTGGATTAGCTCCAGCTGCTAGGTTCTTCATACCCTCTCTGATCATTGCCTGAGCAAGAACTGTTGCTGTAGTAGTACCATCACCTGCAACATCATTAGTCTTAGTTGCTACTTCCTTAAGAATTTGAGCACCCATGTTCTCAAAAGGATCATCAACTTCAATTTCCTTTGCAATAGTTACACCATCATTAGTAATTAATGGTGTACCAAATGATTTATCTAATACTACATTTCTTCCCTTAGGGCCTAATGTAACTTTAACGGTATCTGCTAATTTATTTACCCCTGCTTCAAGGGCTTTACGCGCTTCTGCACCGTACTTAATTTCCTTTGCCATGTCTATATCCTCCTTCTTAGTCTTCTACTATTGCAACTATATCACTCTGTTTAACAATAATATATTCTTCCTCTTCTAACTTAACCTCTGTTCCGGCATATTTTGAATATATTACTCTATCACCAGTCTTTACTTGCATAGTAACTTCCTTACCATCAACCATACCGCCAGGTCCAACTGCTATAACCTCAGCTTGTTGTGGCTTTTCCTTTGCTTGACCGGGTAATACGATTCCGGATTTTGTTGTCTCTTCTGCAACTAGTTGCCTTAAAACCACCTTATCTCCTAATGGTACAAGCTTCATTTAATATTCCTCCTTATTATCCAATTTTTGATAATTGCTAGCACTCTATCTTATTGAGTGCTAATAGATAGTTATTATATTAGTAAATTTACCTTAAATATGCAACTTCTCATCCCTTAAAATATTTGGGTAAAACTAATATTTCCTCTTGTTATCTCGTATTATCTCCTTTTTTCTCAGTTTTTCATTAAATCTCTATATCATACTATAGGATTCAATTTCTTATAAATTCTATCACATAAAAAAAGCTATTACCTTATGGCAATAACTCTTCTTATTTCTTCTATACTAATATAATATACTAATTATAGGATATTATGCTTTTTAGTATAAGTCGAATTAGAAACTGTATACCATGATGGTCCCGATATTATGATACAAATCATTTATTTTAGATAATGCTATTGGTCTTGGTAATAGTTCGCGGTAATGCATCTTTGGAGTTTTTCCATGGCTCATCAGCATAACGATAATCAAATTTATCTATGAACCAATCCAAATCATCTCTTACCCTCTTCATATTATCAAGATACAGAGTATCTAATTCACGGATAAAATCCTTTAGCCGCTCTCCGCTAAGACGCTTGGGCGCCTGCATATAAAGCATACCGTAATGATGATTGCAAAAGCCCTTACATGCCTTGAACTTCTTCCTAAACTCATCCTCTTGGTTATATAAATAAAATATAGTGGCGATATAGCGTTCAAAGGTACGATCAATCTTATCACATATATAGCAGGAGTTATCTAGCCCCTCTATATATGAAATAACCCCTGAGTTCTCTCCCTGTCTTTTGAAAAATGAAGGGGCCTGTATCCTTGTATTACTACCAGAGAGTTTCTCTATGTCCTTTATGACCTTATCCATATGGCTTTTTAAAATCAAGGCTAATCCTAATCTATTCTGATTTTGATATAGAAGCTGAATATGCGCCTCACAAAAACCCATCTTGGATGTCTCGGCTCGAACATCATCCTCCATATAGCTGGGTCCCATAGTGAAATCTATTGCCTTTGTCTCCAGTTCCTTTCTCATATTGCAAACAGGACATTCTCCGCCAAGATCAAAGGCCTCATTTACTGGTATTGTGTGTAATTTTTCCTTCAATTTCTTCCCTCTTTTAATAGTTCTTTTATTTCTCTTGCCTTATCCTTAATCCTATCATTTGCATCTCTTGATACGAGAACTCTTGATATCCATCGAGAGGCCTCGTCTAATTTACCTGTTTTTCTGGCTAGCTCTGCCACAAGCAAAGTAATGGTGCTTTCATCCATGCCACACATGGGAAATGTCTCCTTCATAAAGGCATCAGAAAATCCCTCATAGGCATTGGATATAAACTCCATTTCCTCCTTTTTGAGGCGCAACAAGACCTGCTTATAATCAGGAGTATCCTTTGGTAGCGTCTCTGCCTTCCCCCTAATAACCCATGCGGTTTTCAAACAGGTATATGCTCTTTCAGAAGTCTTAGCTTTTTTTACTATAGAACTTACCAAGGCCATTTTATGCCTAGCAATTGCATCATCATAGCTATATACGTTACCCGTCTCCTCAACAGGTTTATAACTTGATGATATACTTTTTTTAATCCAATCAGCCTGTGTATATGTAACATTCTTGAAAAACCTTGTTAATGAAGCATAGCCACAGCTAGTACATAAGATCGCATCATACTTTAAAGGGTCTGCCTGATGATATCTCGGTCTTAAATCACTATCTAGGCCTTTTAGCTTTACTCTACCCGTCTTAACACTCTTGGATTTGAAATCCGTGTCACATACAGGACAGGTATATGTCCTATCAAAAATAATATCCTCTTCAGAAAAGCCTTTCTTCGATTTTACCTTATTATCCTTGGTATCCTCTTCTTTTTCATCATATATATTTATATTTGATAGATTATTTAGGCCAAATTCCTCCAAACCTGAAAACAAATTATCCATGAATATACCTCCTAATCAAGTTTCTTTAGTATTATTTATCTTAATGTATGCTATTTTACTTATCAATCACATAACAAATGGACTTATATAATATGATAGCACATAATAAGTTAAGAGAAAAGTATAAATTATTAAAGCTGTACTATGATCACCCTATAGGATATAGTACAGCTTATTATATGTATGTATATTATTTGGTGCGGTAGAAGATATGGGCTCCTAATATTTTGTAATCAGAATATTTCTTCTTTATACTCTTTGCACCACTATTATTCATTCTAAAGCACAGATAATCACCTATATTGTTCTCTCCATTTAGGGCTGCCTTCGCTGCTTTTATTGCTCTATCCATGGCCTTTTTCTCAGCCGCAGGATTTTTTCCGGTAAATTTGCCTGTGTCATATGATTCCAGAGCTTTATCTAACATGCTCTTTCCTGTCTTTTTACTCTTTATGGTTACCGTGAACTGAACTGCCCACTGATTGTCATATATCACCTCTTCTATGGTGTTTACATGATAATAAGCGCTGCTTTTCACTCTATTCAAAACAACATTAGCTACTGCTAGCATACCCTTATAGGATTGATTCCCTGCCTCACTATAGATAAGACATGAAAGAAGTCGTAAGTCCTTCTCAGAATAGGAAGGCTTCTTTTTCTCTTCCTTAACATTCTCTTTTACTTGCTCTTCTTCTAACTCTTCTTGTATTAGCTCATCGATTTCTTCAATTTCAGGTTCTACTGGCTCTTTCTCAAGATAATAAACCTGCCCTTGCTCGTCTATAAATATCTCATATTCATCAGGATTGAATTCGTCAGAATCAACTACTTCCTCAACATCAAGGCTATTTGTATCACCCTGGATATCAGCTTCGTTCAGAGTATCAGCTTCCTTCTGAACACCAGCTTCATTCTGACTACCAGCATCCTCCAAAGCATTACTTTCCTTCTCAGTAATTTCTATGGTATCGGTAATTTCAAAATGATCTTCTAAATCAGTAAGCTCAGATGCATATGCCACATGACTAAAGCCTAGTGAAATTACAATCACAGCAGCAAATGCAATGAAAAGCTTCTTTATAGTATTCATAATAATCTCCTTATAACATCAAAATGTTACATATTTGGAAACTTCATAACATTTTGTTAATAATTACTTAATAATTATATCATAGTTTCTTAAATAATCAAGCCCCTAAAATAGCCCCAACAGTCAATGAAAGAATAAAGAAAACGTACTTTCATATTCAACTAAAAAAGCTCCTTTCCTGAAAGGCATAAGCCATTCCATCAAAAGGAGCATAATCTTTATTATATAGTTATCATTATTAATGTCTTTTTCTATTATAAAAGTTAGAATTTTTGCATCGGTTAACGTTCTTCCTGCAGCATGGCTCTATATTTCGCCAATAACAAATCAACCATACGTCCATAGCTATTAACGCCATCTGCTTGAGCATTTACCTTAAGATAAGTGTCATTTAACTTATTTGATATAGTACTAACCACTGTATCCTCATATTTAACCCAGTATTCTGAATTGGCCCGTATATCCTTTACTACTCCATCGGAATACATAGCCCTAATGTCAAAATACATCTTAGTATCATGATTATATAAGGCATTGCCAGCAGAAATAAGAGCCAACATAGTGCTACTATACATTAATTCAATATTATCCGAACTCATACCAGCTATATAGGCAATATAATTGGCTTCATCCTCTCTCATAAAACCTCTTTGATGGGCCATCTCATGTAGCATAGTATAGGGAATAGCATAATCCGATATATGAACATTAACATTGGCCTCCATAGTAAATGGAACAAAAATACCTGTGATTTCAGTATAGGACATAAGTGGAGATAATAGCACCGGCTTAGACCGGCCGTATCTCCCACTGAATACTGGATATTCTTCTGCCAGACTCATCATAGCTTTATTTGCTTCTTTAGCAAGTTCAAAATAACTCATGGATAGATCAAATATACCATTATCATCCACCTTAGGTACCAAAGCCCTCAGCTCATTAGCTTGCTCAGCTAACTGTTTAGTAAGTCCGTATAACTCCTCAACTGTGGATTTTTCTATATTTAAATTGGAGTAATAACTAAATGGATATCTATAATAATTTAATCCTCCAAGCATGGTAAAGGAAAATAAAGCAACACTTAAGGCACAGATAATATTAATTAAGCCTTTAGCAGCATTAATCTTTCTATTCTGCTTATCCTTTATTAAACGACTAATGAATTTTATTAATAATATTATTAGGAAAAACGGCAATATAATAATTAATATCTCTGCCAATGAGATCGGTANTAGACCGGTTATTATAGATACTAGCTGAGANAACCATCTATATATACGCAAAGCATAGACATGTTCAGCAAAGAAACTACTCTTTCTAGCTANCAATATCAAAATAAAAGACAGGGGAAATAAGAATAATAAATAATTACGCTTAAGTTTAATTAATTCTCTCAATAGTATCCCCCCTCTATTTGAATTAGAATTAGACCTATAATAATAGTAACATAAGGTACTTTCATAATCAATAAATGTTCACCTATTTATCTATACCAATATCTTACATTCCNTNGTATTAAAGAGGCACCGGCCACCAAGTTTTAGTATCACCAGCGCTCTATTACCCCGATTTCCTATCAAAGGAAGTGAATTACTAGGGGGCATCGCCACTAATGATATATTGGTTACAGGTACCTCTTTTTTATGCAATAGGAGAATTCACCCTATTACATTAAATATACTATTACTATCATTATTAAAACTTAGGAACAACTGCTCCTTCATAGGTGGATTCAATATATTCCTTAACTTCATCACTTTTCAGAGCCTCTACAAGTGCTTTGATTTCTTCTCTATTCTCATCACCTTTTCTTATGGCGATGACATTTCCATAGGTTTCTGCTGCAACGGAATCCTTATCCTCTACAGCTATTGCATCCTTAGATACATTTAATCCTGCTTGAATAGCGAAGTTACCATTTATTACGGCCAGGTCTACATCCTGAAGTGAGCGGGCTAACTGCGCTGCTTCAATCTCATGAATAACAAGGTTCTTAGGATTCTCCTCAATATCAATAACGGTCGCTTCCATGCCGACACCATCCTTGATCTTTATAAGCCCTTGTGCCTCTAATAATAGAAGTGCTCTCGCTTCATTAGTTCCATCATTGGGAACCGCTATCTCTGCACCATCCTTCAAATCTTCAACACTCTTTGTTTTTCCTGGATAGATACCGAAGGGCTCATAATGGATAATAGCTACAGATACAAGATCCATACCTCTATCTGCATTGAATTGATCAAGATAAGGTTGATGCTGGAAGTAATTCGCATCAAGGTCTCCTGCATCCAAGGCTACATTGGGCTGAACATAATCGTTATACTCTACAATGTCAAGCTCATAACCCTTGGCTGCCAATACACTTTTTGCAGTTTCAAGAATCTCGGCATGGGGTGTAATACTTGCTCCTACTTTAATTTTCTTAGGTTGAGCATCGTCCTTTTTATCTCCCTGATTGTTCTCCTCTTTTACAGAATTGTTCTGTTTGTCATCCTTTTTATCAGTGGAGCAAGCTCCTAGAACAGTTACTAATAAGGATAAAACTACTAATATTAATGCGATTTTTTTCATTATATTCCCTCCTAATATTATGATAACTCAGATATATTATGATTTTTCTTCTTATAATCTTTTGTCCGAACGTCTCATTAACCTTCCACCAAGCTCCTGAAATCCCTGCACTATAAGTACTAGGATAATCACAGTGACTAGCATCATATCGACCTGATAGCGATAATAACCATAATTTATGGCTATAGTTCCGAGTCCTCCCGCTCCTACAAATCCGCCCATAGCAGAATAACTAAGGATGGTTATAATAGCAATAGCTCCACCCATAATCAGTGAAGGCATAGCCTCAGGTATAAGAACCTTAAACACTATCTGTCTTGGGGATGCTCCCATGGACTGGGCCGCTTCTATAATACCATGGTCCACTTCCTTTAATGAGGATTCCACCAGCCTAGCAATATAGGGCGCCGATCCTATAACCAAGGGTACAACCAGGGCATTTGGTCCAAGAGTGGTACCAACTACTATTCTAGTAAATGGCATTAAGGCCACAAGTAAAATTACAAAGGGGATAGAACGTAATATATTTACTATAACTCCTACGATACGATTTAATATTACCAAGGGAGCTATCCCATCCTTATCAGTCACTACTAATAGTATTCCCAGGGGAAGTCCTAATATATAAGCTAGAATCGAAGAGATTATAGTCATATATAGCGTCTCAAGTATACCTACTCCTATCATTTCAAGTACTGCCTTGCTAAACATGCTATATCACCTCCTCGTGGGGTATATTGTTAGTTTCTAGATAGGCAAATATCCGTTTCTTACTGATATCATCCTCCGGTAACTGAATTACCATTTGTCCAAATGCTTTTCCATCAATATCTTTTGTATCTGCAAATAAAATATTCACTGGGGTTCTACACTCCAATACCATATTAGCTATCACAGGTTCAAAAGACGTTCTTCCGTCAAATATAATACGGCACTTATCCTCTCCAACAAAGGATTCTATATGGTTAGCCCCTGAAAATACTAGCTGTTTTGCAATCTTTGATTTGGGTCTCATAAAGACCTCCTCTACATCACCAATTTCAGCAATATGGCTAGCATCAATTATAGCTACACGGTGACATATCTCTTCTATTACGCTCATTTCATGGGTAATTACTACTACGGTAATCCCAAGATTTTTATTGATTTCCTTTAGCAGGTCAAGAATCGACCTCGTGGTTGTCGGATCCAATGCACTGGTGGCTTCGTCACACAAAAGTACCTTGGGCTTTGTCGCTAGAGCTCTTGCTATGGCTACCCTCTGCTTTTGTCCTCCTGATAGCTGCGCTGGATAGGCCCCTGCCTTATCAGATAATCCTACAACTTCTAAAAGTTCATATGCACGCTTTTTAGCATCCTTTTTGGATACCCCTGCAATCTCCAAGGGAAAGCAGATATTTTGCAGTGCTGTACGTTGCATTAAAAGATTAAACTGTTGGAATATCATACCCATGGATTGCCTTACCCTTAATAATTCATAGTCATCCACTTCAGATAAGTCAATCTTGTCAAATATAACCTTCCCTGTCGTTGGTCTTTCTAGGTAATTAATGCATCTAACTAAGGTGCTTTTACCCGCACCGCTTAGTCCAATAATCCCAAAGATTTCACCCTCATATATGGTCAGGTTAATATCTTCTAAGGCTTTAACATGACTATTCTTGCTTTCAAAAGTCTTTCCTAATCCAATCAGCTCAATCATTGGTTCCTGATAAGCCATAACCCACCTCCGCTAGCATTTTTTATATCTCAGTTATTTTATCATTTATTGCTATGTAACAATCATCGTTTATAGAAAAAAACAGGATAGCTGATAGCTTCCTGTTGGTTTTCTATAGTCCCTTTTTATGATAAAAAATTATAAGAGCTTATTCAATAATGAAAACACCACATTCATCTATCAGAGCACAATATGATATAAGGCATGTCGTACATAGCACACATACCAAACATGTTAGACATATTGCACATGATGATGTTAGATGTTCTCATCTATAAACTCCTTTCCGAAGCTTCTATCAGCCCTTTGTTTAGTTCCTAGTAATCCGATATGATTGTTGGATGTAGTATACCCTATGAAAATTACATTGTCAATATATATTTTTGGGTAACAAAAAATCGTATATTTTTGGGTAACAAAAAATCGAGGTGACAGGATTCGAACCTGCGGCCTCTACGTCCCTAACGTAGCGCTCTAGCCAAACTGAGCCACACCTCGATGCTTTCATTGTTCCGTCTTTTATAGGGAACAAGGTCTCCACCCTATATAATCTGAGTGGATAAGCTGTTGGGCGGATTTGAACCGCTGACCTCCTCATTACCAATGAGGTGCTCTACCAACTGAGCTACAACAGCAATGTATAAAGACTCATAGTCCTTTACATTAAAAATGACTGCTTATGCATTCTGATTTTCTATATCCTTCAGTACCTGATTAAGCTTGGCCTTAATTCTTGTCAATGCATTATCTATAGCTTTTGGCTCCTTACCAAGTACCTTGGCAATCTGCACATACTTTAAATCCTGCATATACAAGCTAAGAACATCTTTCTCTAGGTCGCTTAAGCGTCTTACAAGTTCATATTCTATCATACTAGTATTCTCTTTGTCAATAACCAATTCTTCAGGATTTAAACCTTTATCTTGGTACATTATGTCAACTAGGGTTTCTTTCTCTGTACCCTCCCCATTTCCACCAGCTACGGGTGAGTAAATTGATATATATGTGTTAAGCGGTATGTTCTTCTTTCTATTGGAGGCCTTAATAGCACTATAAATCTGACTTGATATACACAAGTCGGCAAAATTGAAAAAAGAGCTCTGTCTATCCCTTTGGTAATCTCGTATTGCCTTATAAAGCCCTATCATTCCCTCTTGAATCAAATCATCTCTATCTCCACCAATTAAAAATAATGCCTTAGCCTTATTTCTTACTAGATATTTATATTTTTCAAATAGGAAGTCCATGGCAGGACGATCCCCATCTTGTATCCTATCCACGATATCCTCATCGGACATGACACTGTAATTCGTATTAGCTTTCATCCAACCACCTCCTTGTTTTATGTCTGAACAGGCCATTATGGGCTAAGAAGATGTCATTAACTTAGCCTCTGTCTTACTATTTCATATGAAAGTACACCTGCTGCCACTGAAGCATTTAAGGAATCCACTTGACCAAACATGGGGATTTTGGCAATAAAGTCACACTTCTCCTTAATAAGCCTTCCCACACCTTCACCCTCACTTCCTATTACCAGACCAATAGGACCTTTTAGGTCAAGCTTATACATTATCTCACCATCCATATCTGCACATACAAACCACATACCTTCTTTTTTTAGCTCCTCGATTGTCACAGATAGATTAGTAACCTTGGCTACAGGTAGGTAATTGATAGCCCCGGCAGAGGTCTTTGCCACAGTGGCAGTTAATCCTACAGCACGTCTTTTGGGAATTATAATACCATGAGCTCCCGCTTGATGCGCTGTACGAATAATAGCGCCTAAATTATGCGGGTCTTCAATACTATCAAGTAATAATATAAAGGGAGCCTCTCCTTTCTCCCTTGCAGCAGCTAATATATCATTAACTTCAGCATACTCATATGCTGCAGCATATGCAATTACACCCTGATGCTTCCCGGTTTGGGACATCTGATCCAATCGTTCCTTATTCACAAAATTTATGATTGCATCCATTTTCTTAGCCTTATCGGTAATGGTTCTTATGGGACCATCCTGACTTCCACTAAGGACAAACAATTTGTCAATAGTTTTACCTGCTCGAATAGCCTCTAGGACAGCATTTCTTCCCTCTATTGTATATTCCTCATATCTCATAGCATCTAGCCTTTCTCTTTTATCTATTTTATTTGGTTACCTGTTGTGTCTTATATTTGTTTTAAATCCTCCGCAGATACTCCTCTAGGGCATCCTCCCATTTTTTCATTGTATATCCATGCACTTCTCTTAACTTTTTGTTATCCAGCACAGAATACATTGGGCGTTTTGCCGGCGTGGGATATTCTGACGTACTTATAGCCTCAACTGATGGCTCTTTTCCTGCAATCTTGAATATCTTTAAGGCAAATTCATACCAGTTGGTGCTTCCTTCACATGTAGCATGGTACTTTCCATGGCTATCCGTCTCCATTAAATACACAATAACTCTAGCGAGCTCCATAGAACTGGTGGGTGTCACTATTTGGTCAGAGACAACACGAATTTTCCTATCCTCATCCGCTAGTCTAAGCATGGTTCTTACAAAGTTTTTTCCTTCACCATATACCCCCGATGTATGAATAATAGATGCCTTAGGACAATAGTCCATAACAAATTTATCACCGACAAGCTTGGTACTACCATACACACTGATGGGATTAGGCACAGCTTCCTCAGTATAGGGAGTCTGGGCCTGTCCATCATATACATAATCAGTAGAAATATGAATTAGCTTTGCCCCTATACTATTTGCTGCCTTGGCAATATATTTGGGACCTAGTGCATTGATAGCATAAGCTCTCTCCTTCTCGGTCTCGCATAAATCCACTGCAGTCATGGCAGCACAGTTTATAATAATATCAGGATAAAAGCTTAAAATTTCAGATTTGACCGAAGCCTCATCTGTAATGTCAAGCATTTTAATTATTCCTTCTAAGTCAGGACGGGAATCTGTAAGATATAGTTCATACTCCTGCTTGTCCTTCAATAATTCAATTATTGCTAGTCCCAATTGTCCTTGGGCCCCAGTAATAAAAACCCGCTTCATAAGCTCCCCCTCTATTAATTTATGTATAGTATAATCAATCCAAAGATAAAATACAATTAAATTATAATTAAGCTGAGGTGCTGAGGCATAGCCACAGCACCTATATCATTAACTAGCTAACCATACCGCCTAACATACCACTTAATCCGGTTATAATAAAGACGGTAAATAAACTTCCTAGGGGTAGTGTTCCTGCACGGTTCATCATTAAGGAAACCAGCATTAGGATTATAAAATAAATTACCCCAACAAATAAGCCCCATATAAATTTTTTCTGCTCGGCTTTTTTACCTATAAAGAAGCCCCCTGTAAAGGCAGAAGCAATATAAATAAAATTGATTACAGCACTGATAACAACACTTGAAAGCTCCAGCTTTAGCATTAAGAATGAAATAATTAGCAATAGTAGTCCGGTAATAATATAGGAAAATACTAACGCCTCTAATATATATATAACTCTTGTGTTCTTAGAAAAGGATTTGTTCATTTGACACCTCCGAGCCAACCTATACTAGAATATATTAATTAGAGGTACAAATTATGCATTCTAATCCCCATAAAGTCCACCTACAGAGTAATTAGAGGCAGCATTCCACAATAGCCATTCACTATAGCCTACACTATAAACCCCAGCTATCTGATGACGTAGCTGCAATCCATCATAAACCTGATAATTCTTAATCCAAGTAGCAGTAAAATCCTGAAGCCAGGGTCTTACGATAGCTCTATGCTCGCCCTCAGGTATCTCATCCAGTTTTGTCTTTGATGCAGTCAGCACCTTACGGATAATATTATAGGGTTCTAAATCTGGATGGGCCACACCATAATTACCTGCAGAAAAATGAGAAGGATAAATCATAGGGCAGATATAATCAAGGTGTTTCGCCATCTCCACATAATTTTGTCCCACAAGGCCTGCATCAATACTACTGCTAATAATGGTTCCATATACATCAGCTGAAACAAATACCCCTAAGGGCTTTAGCTGTTCGTATGCATATTTAGTGAATTCTAAAATAATATCCTCTTTAGTTTTTTCCTCTGCTAAGGNCCCGAAATAAGCCTCANACATACCCTTTCCCGTGGAANAACGTATATAGTCAAATTGTATCTCCATAAAGCCCGCTTCAGCTGCCTTAGTGGATACCTCAATCAGATAATCCCATACCTCTTTCTCATAGGGATTAATCCAACATTCTCCGTTATTATCTCTGTATAGAGAGCCATCCTTGTTCTTTATGGCAAGCTCATGCTTCTTCTCAGCCAGGTATGGATCCTTAAAGGCTACAATCCTGGCAATAGGATATATGCCCTTCTCTTTTAAAAGCTTAATCAAATCATCTATATCCGATATTGTATTTGTGGTTGCGCCAATTTCATTGGCCTTAGGACTATCCATCCTAAATGTTATTCTACCATTATCATCCTTAACATCTATAACCATCGCATTTATTTCAGTAGTATCAGCAAGATGTATCAGCGCATCTCTCTTATCCATAATAGCGCGGGATGTTACATATACCCCTTTGGCCTTAACAGGTTCTCTCGAATCAATCTCCACATGAATATCTTCCTCTTGGTCATCAACCTCATCAGGAGTAACTGTAATAATAGGTTCAGGGGTAGAAATAATATCGTCCGGAATAAGCTCCGCATCACCTGCTAAATACTTTTCTTTATTCAAACGATAGTCCCCACCGCTCTGTATTCGGATAGCATAATAGGTACCAATACCTAATAATACAGCCAATATAACCACTAATATTACATTTGCAAATGTATTACTGCGCCCTCTTCTACGGCTTTGGTAGGACTTCTCATAGCTTATATACATATCCTTCTTTTTATGTTTTCTCATCTATATACTCCGTATTTTAAGTATTATCCGATAAAGCAATTGTCTACTCGGATTCATTTATCACAATGACTGAATATTAGGTTGAAATATCAGCTTATTTTAATCATAAGGTTTAAAATAAGTATAGTCAAGGCAGGAGATTTTTTTATTTATGACATCATTATTCCTTTAGAAAAATGGGCATCTAAAGTTTATTATAGTGATTGACAATGGTTTTTTAAACATTATATAATGAGTCAGTAAGTATCTTGAAATCGGAGGTTACTATGAAATTTCATGTTCGTTTGAAGCAGCTGAGATTGGACCATAATCTAACACAGAGTGAATTGGCCAATATCTTGGGACTTAAACCAACTGCTATATCAAATTATGAATCTAAGAGGAATGAACCATCCTTTGAAAAGCTAATTATGCTTTCCAATTATTTTAAGGTTTCCTGCGATTATCTCTTGGGAGTAGCAGGTTCACATCTGCCTGTCAAAGAAGAGATCTTGGATAAGGATACCATTGAACTCTTTGATATATATCAGCAGCTTAATCCTAAACAGATAAAAGATTTAAAAAAATATGCCGAATATTTATTATATAGACAGAAGGCATCGGTATAATAATTACCGCCTTCTACATATTGATTATAAGGAAAAGGATAAGTCCCCATTATAGGTTCTTATCCTTTATTATTATTTCATATGATTAATGCTATGCGTTGAAGCCACAGCATTTCTTGTACTTTTTCCCACTACCACAAGGACAGGGATCATTTCTTCCTATTTTCTTATCCTTTACTATAGTGGTTGAACTTCTCTGTTCCCTATATAGCTCCTTCCTACGCTCACTTGTAAGTAGGGCATCCCATTCCTCAAGATTATATAACCAATCAGCTTTTGCTCCAACCATGTTATAGTAAAGCTTCTCCTTATCGTATGCAAGGCTAACCTTAGTGTCCTTGTCCATTTCTTCTATAGGATTGGCAGTTATAAGGCTGTCGTTCACACCATCTAGAAAGCCCACAAAATACTTGAGCTCTGTATCAAACTCCTCGGCCAGCTGTTCAACTGTACCCTCCCATACCTTATCGGGATTTGCAAGAAGCTTCTGATAGATTTCCTTCTCGATATTAAAGTAATTCGCCCAGAACATCTGCCCTTGCCTGCTGTTCATATCGTTGGAATAGGCGAAATCTCTCCACTCTTGTAGTAGACTCATATTATTCTTCCTTCCCAGTTTCTCTGTGATAATTATAATATATACAATTAGGAGCTCATACACAAGGCTACTAATCGCTATATCGCGGACATTATAACATAATATTTTCTATTATCCAATAAAAATATTTGTTAAATTAAATTATTTATGTATAAATTAAGTAATACTGTATCATAATAGTAATATCCTAATATGGATTGCTCTGTATGGGATAAATGCGTATGCTCTTTCATAATTGGACTCCCCCTCCAATTATG
>JGI24709J26583_10000435_pt1 | contig 35312 bp, 28 predicted proteins | sample BioPla2DNA1_FD_26583 | JGI IMG/M metagenome (IMG submission 26583) | reverse complement strand
AGCTTGAGCAAGCTCAGCTCTGCTCTCGCCCTTGAAATTCGCAGACGCGCCTTTTCTGTCGTCACTCGGCAAAGCTTGAGCAAGCTCAGCTCTGCTCTCGCTCCTAAGAAAATTGCTAATTGTAATCACCTTACTTCAGCTTAGGTCCAAACAGAGTCCACTCCGCAAGCTGGAATATTGATGCCCCGTTATTCCTGGTAACCCGCAACCTGTAATACTGGTAAAGCGTACTATTACCAGCTATTTCGAAGGTTTGCGTCTGGAATCGCATCGGGAAGGTGATATTCGACCGTTCATCCAGCGTCACCCAGCTTGAGCCATCATTCGATGCCTCGAGAACCCAATCCTTTGGATCTCTACCAGAGGCATCATTAGCAGAGGTCATCGAGTAGCGGGTCACGATGGCGGGCTCGTTCGTTTTAAACATCATCCATGTGGTATTGCTCCAGCAGAGGTACTTACTGTTAATATCCCCGTCTACCAGCTTCAAGATCCCTTCCCCACCGGTGGTATTATGCTGATCTGACACGGTACCCCCCAGCGAGGTCACGTTAATGATAATAGGCTGTACTTCAACAGTTGTTTCTCGATCCAGCCAAACCTCGTCAATCGAGGCCTGGTTCCCCTGAATGGGCCAAACCGACACGCTATAAGAGAACTTGTACGACCCCGGGGGGAAGAAATCTACCCCCAACCCAAGGGCGGCAACCGGTAGGGAAGCCTCCGGAAGGGTGATGAACTCAGTAACACCAGTGGTGGGATTGGTCACTTTCAGCATGTGAGATAGGTCGAGCGAACCGTTAAACGTGTACCCACCAGGGGCTTCCACCTTGTATTTAATCTTCCCCGAGAAGCGCATCATCACGTTCGAGAGGCCCAACAGCGAGATGACCTGTTCATTATCCTTCACCTCGATCACGAGCGAAGGGGGCGTGAGCGCATCCACGAAGCTACTGGAGATAGGGAAGGCAGTTACCGAGGTGGGCACGGAGAGGTTCCCATGCTTGTCCATGGTGTAGACGATAAACTCGTAACCAGTACCTGCCTCCAATCCATCAATGGAGACGGAGTCCACCATTTCGTTATAGATAACCTCGGTGCTATCGGGACCGTAAAGGATACGTATAGCGATTGATTTCTGATCCTTCGGGTTATCCCACGCGAGAACCACCCGCTCGTAGCCGGGGTAGACCCTTAGGCTATCGATCTTCCCGGAGTAGTTGTACTCTCCAAGGTACTGCTTATAATTATCGTCCATGCTTTCACAGGCATAAAAACCCAGGAGGGACGCCAACGTGATGGTAAGTATATATCGTATTTTCATAATGACTATTATTTACTCGTTAAACCTAATCCCACCCGGGGATCGCACCCGTCAACACGCTCTCGTCCTCGACGATAGAGCCGTCTCCCTCCGTGCCGTACAAGGTGATTTCCGACATACAGCCGGAGTTACCGTTACCGAACTGCTTAATGGCCTTGAACCTCAAGTATCTAAACGGCCTGGTAAAGCGCGGGTTCTCGGGGTAGAGCATAAACTCATGTCCACCCCGTACCTCGTTCCTCGCCTCGGTGTAGGATGATGGCAGCCTGATACGGTACTGTCCCACGAACTCCCAATCATCTAAAACACCATCGGTGGGATCGGGGTCGTTGCTTATCCAAAGTTCAAATATCTCCACGTTCTCGCCCGTGTAGAGCATACCCCACGCTTCGCGCTGCCAAATTTTAAACCGGCTAGCCACTATCTCGCGCCCCATATCAATGTAGTAAGAGAAGGGATAGCCCACTTGCCCAGTATTGAAGTAGTTAAGGTTCTGCACCGGTTCGTAGTCATACTCGTTATCCCAGAACTTCTCGATGCGACCCTCTACGAACGACATAGGAGCGTTCTTAAAGCTATCGGGCTGGTGCAACCGCTGGTACTCTGGGTAAGGAACCTGCTCAAACGGGTTGGGATCGCTGTCATAATCCCACTTGTCGCCAAACAGCAGTTGGTCGCGAAGGAAACTCCACGAGCGCTTTGAAATGGGTGCGTCAATCAGTGGCGTAACCTCGCCAATTTCCAACTCATCCGTCTCGTTACCATAAGAGTCGCGTACGTGTACAGCCACCTTGTGCGGCACCCCCTTCAAGTTGGGTATGATGAACCGATCCTTAAGAAGATTGGACGAGTAGATCTGGTTGACCGTTCGGTCACCCACCGTAATCCTGACGAAAATCTGGACGGTCAAACGGCGTTCATTCTCCCAGTCCAACACGATGGATGAAAAACCAGGCTGTACCTGTACGGTCTCTAAAATGGCCACCGTAACCGGCGACAAGGGGGTAATACGTTGAATAACCGGCTGGGAATGGTTGTTGTCCCTATCTACCGAGTAGAGCTTGACCTCGTACTCCTTCACTTGACCCAACCCCTCGATGAAAAGGGTATCAGCGTAAACGCTGCTCGTCTTTGAAATAACACTCCCGTTATCAATCATGTACTCCCCGCGCACGTAGAGGAAATCCTCATCTTCAGGGATCGTGTAGGTAAAATACCCACCCCCATTCAACGCGGTAAACTCAACGTTCGTGATTGGCTTGGGGGGAGTGGTGTCCAGGCTGGCGGTTTCATCTTTACAGCTATTCATAAACGGAAGCAGCGCCAGCAAGAAAACAATCGCGATATATCTACTATATTTCATGTGATTCAGTTTATTGATTTTGATCGTTATTTTCTTTTTACCATCCGGGGTTTTGCACCAGGTTGGGGTTCCGGTTCAGGTCCCACAGCGGGATGGGCATCAGGTAGTCACGGGGTGTCTGCCATGAGCGCTGTTGCAAGGTCATCAGGTTATAGAACTGTTCCGGGTCAACACCGGTTGTGTTCCACCCCCTAGCGGGTAGGGTAAAGAATCGACTCCCCTCCTTCCACCGGGTAACGTCAAAGAAACGTTTCCCTTCAAAACTTAACTCAATAGAACGCTCGGTGCGGATGATTTCGCGCAGCCCCTCTTGGGTGAGGTGCTTACCCATGTTTCTCACCACTTCCGCGTCACTCCACACCACTTCAACATTCTTCAAACCGGCTCGGCTGCGCACCTTATTGAGTGCATCGTACGCAGGTTGACCCGGTCCATTATACTCGTTGTACGCCTCGGCATACATCAGGTAAAGATCGGCCAACCGGATGATGGGATAAGGAAATTTCACCACGCGCGCCCAGTGGCCCGTACCCGATTCCGGGTGGACCAGCTTCTTAACACCCACGCCAGTCCAATAGAAGTCGGTGTTGTGGTGTGCCCCCCTACCGCCCGGGAACTCGTTATACCTCATTTTCACGTCGTTGGCCACGTCGTGGGTCCTCCAGACGCAGCGGTCCACCGCAAGCCACGCGTAAAAGCGGGGTTCCCTATCCAGGTGCAACTTCACGGTCCGCTCACCCGGCTGCATATACCCTTTGTGATAGTTGTCATCGGGTATGGTAGCCAGCTCATACCTGTTTTCGTAATCGTAGGTGATATCCTCACTGATGGGAACACCGTTCTTGGAGTAGTAACGTTCCACCATCCGGAAGTCAGCACCAAGCCACTGCCAAGCGTATTCAGGCGTGGTGGGGTCGGCCACCGAGCGCATGTTGGTCGCATGCGCAAAGCCGCCTTGTCCGGTAAAGTCGAGGCCCGAATAACCCCAGATCACCTCATCGTTCCACGACTCAACAATAGAGAAGCGGTTGTTATAGGCGTACTGAATGATCTCCGACTTCTCGAAGTTATCCACATCCCAGAAGCGGGGTTGCTTGTCGTACACGTACAACTTTTTGCCGTTACGTTCCGCCTCCGCGATAGCCTCTTCAATAGCATCCAGTGCGTCTTTCCATTTTTCTTTATCGTAATTTATCGGGAACAAGAGCTCACCGTTTTTTCCCTTGAAGTTACTGTAAAACTCGATGTTGCCGTTAAAGAGCGGACTCGCCCGGGTTAGCAGCACCTCGGCCTTGATGGCTTTGGCAATCTGAAGATCTACCTGCCCCATGAACGATGCACCTCTCTCGACAGCCAAGTCTCCCTCCTCGATCACCTCATCAATAAGGCCCAAGACGTAATTGAAGCAGGAGTCCACCGTCTGCCTCTCCTGCCTTACCTCTTCTACCGACGAGTAGGGCTCCAGGTTCTTATCAACGATCACGATGGGGCCGTAAAGCCGAATCAGGTAGTAGTGATAGAACGCCTTGAGCACCTTCACTTGGGCAATCCAGTCCTCCCTCTCCAAGGGGGTGAGGTCGGGCACATTCTCGATGTTTTGGAAGAAGATGTTGCAGACGCGGATACCTTCGTAGAGGCTCTCCGCACCACCACCTCCTGCCCAGTAGTTGAGAATGGGGTCGTTGGAGTTATTCCAACCCCGCATCAACTTGATACCGCGGTTAATACCCCGGTCGCCAGCGTACCCAGCATCAAGGCGACCCACCCACTCGTCGCCCGCCAGCGACATCGATTGATGAAGCTTCTCATAATTGGGCATGTAACGGTAACAGGTGGACAGCGCATTCAGTGCCTTATCCCTGTTCTCAAAGAGACTCCCCACCTCTACCGTGTTATCCGGCACTATGTCCAAGAAATTGCAACTTGTAAAGAGTATCGAGAGGGTTATTAAACAAATGGTAACTATCTTATATTTCATAATGGTTCTTTTTTATAATTGATCAGCGTTAGAATGACACGTTTAACCCGGCACTGTACACCCTTTGAAGGGGATAGTTAAAGCCTTCACCACCCATCTCCGGATCCCACAACTTGAAAGAGGTGATGTTGAAAAGGTTTTGACCGGAAAGATAGAACCTCACTGAATTGATTCCGGTACTTGCAAACAAGCTTTTCGGGAAAGTGTAACCAACCTCCATGGTCTTCATCCTCAAAAAACGACCATTCCTTAACCACCACGTCGAGTTAGAGACATTGTTGTTCTCGTTAAACGAAGCGGAGAGGCGAGGCCAAAACGCCTTGGCCACCGGGTTGTTCGGGTTCCAGTGGTCGTCGGCGATATATTTCATCGCGTTCCGCTGGTTGGCGAAGGGGGCAATGTTGTTGGGGTTGATAAAGAACGACACCCTATCTTGTCCCTGCATGAAGAAAGAGAGATCGAAGTTCTTGTAACCGGCCGAAAGCCCAAACCCGTAAGTCACCTCCGGCACGATTGGGTAGCCGATGTGTACCTGGTCATTCGAGTTGACCCGCCCATCACCGTTTATATCCTTATACTTGATATCTCCAGCTTGCACCTTGCCCCCCAACTCCTGCAGAGGCGAGTTGGCCACATCAGCATCGTCAATGAAAAGGCGCTCGGCAATGTATCCCTTCCAGGTGTTAATGGGCCACCCGATGTTGCTGAGGTAAGACCAGCGGTATTCGGGCTCTTCATTCTCGATGACCTCGTTCTGGGCAAAGGTGAAGTTGAAACGCCCGCTAATCCACGCGTCGTCGTTAAACGAGTGGTTCAGGTCAAGGGAGCCGTCCCATCCACCGCTCTTCACCTCTCCCACGTTACCATACACGTTGCTGGTCAGCCCCATGGTCTCGGGCAAGTTGGCTCTCGCCTGGTAAATCTGTTTACGGTTCTCCGTAAAGTACTCGAGGATTAGCTTGATCGCCCGGTTCTTGAAGAGGTCCAGTTCGAAGCCGATGTTCTGCTTAACGGCGATTTCCCAGGTGATATGGGGGTTCGCGTACCGGTTAATGTTGAATCCGCCATAGTTGGAATAGAAGTTCTTACCCCAGGAATAGCCCCACGAACCCGGGTCTATGTCTGATAGGAAGAAGAACCTATCTTGTGGACCGGCAATCTGGTCGTTCCCCACCTGCCCTAGCGAGTACTTCAACTTAAACTGAGGAATGATATCTTTAAGCCTATCCCAGTAGGCTTCGTTTGAAAGCATGTAACCCATGCCCATCGCGGGGAAGACACCCCATCGGTGGTCCCGTGCAAACTTCTCCGAGCCGGTGTAGGTCAAGCTCATCTCGACCAGGTAGCGGTTGTCGAACCCGTAGTTGACCCGTGCCCTCATCCCTTGTAAGCGCTGCGGGAGCGTCTGCTGGATCCTACCGGGATTACCACTGGTGTTCTTTATCTCCTCTTGCGTGTAGATCAATAGCCCGCTCACATCGTGCAGGTCGTTGAAGGTACGCGCGTAGGTCAACCCTCCCTCGAGGTAGATCCGGAACTGCCCATCGCGCCTTTGGTCCGGGTCGCCCAAAGCATCGGTCCCCCGACGTACCTCTTGCAACACATAGGTATCCGAGAACTCATCATAACTCTTTATATGGTAAAAATAAGGGGTATAGGAACGGCGACTCTCATGGAACGAATCGCTCTTGATTGACACCTTAGCCCGCGCCATCAACCCTTTGGTTAAGGCATCAAGGTTCTGGTCTAACGAGAACTGGGAGGTAATTCGCCCGTTGGAGCCATCTTTGTAGCCCCGCACCATCTCACCAAAGGGGTTGAGCATGGAGCCGGTCTCGTTCGACCCGAAGAGGGTGTGCTTCACGTACGCATGCTCCTCGTCAGGTAAGAAAAACTTGGGGAACTCTACCGGGTTGGAGTTCATCACGCTCCTGAATATGTCGGTGGTATTGTCTACCGGGCCGGTGTAGTTCTCGAAGATGGAGTTCATATTGATATCGAACCGGGTGGTGGGGGTTAAATCCATCGTGATATTCGTTAACAGGTTAAACCGGTCGATATTGATGTTGTTCTTGAAGTTGTTCAACCGGTTATCCCGAAGGATCCCTTCCTCCTTGTTGTAGGCCACCGCCATGTAATACCGCACTACCGACCCCCCACCGGAGACGTTGAAGTTATAGTACTGGTTAATCGCTTTCGACTTGAACATCTCCCTGTACCAGTCGATGTTCGGGAACGCGTACTCGTTAAGGCCGTCAATGGTGTTCTGAATCTTCTGAGCACTGTAGTAAGGCTCCAGCAAAGGGTTATCGTTGAACTGTGCCTGGTTGTACAAGTTCATGTAGGTCACCCCGTCCACCGTCTCTTGAATCTTGGTGGGAGCAGAGACACGGGCCTCTGCCCTGAACGAGATCTTGGGTGAACCCGCTTGCCCCTTTTTGGTGGTCACCATGATGACCCCGTTCGCACCCTTAGAACCGTAGAGCGCGGCCGAGGTGGCATCTTTCAACACGGAGAAAGAGGCGATGTTATCGGGATCAACACGCGCCAAGTCATTGGCGTCCACCTCAAACCCATCGAGCAAGATCAGCGGGCTGCTAGCATAACCAAAGGTGGTCACACCCCGCACGAAGAACTGGGCGTTATCGGCACCCGGTTCACCACTCCGTTGGTAAGAGATTACACCAGCCAAACGACCAGCCAACGCGGTAGTCAGATTGGATGAAGGAACCTTAAGCTCCCTCGGGTTGATCGTTTCGATGGAGGAGACCACGCTCTCGCGCCTTTGGGTGGCAAACGCGGTAACGGTCACCTCGTCCAACATCTCCACGTCCTCTACCAACTGCACGTTGTAGATGGAACCAGCGCCAACCTCCACGATCACGGTCTTCATGCCGAGAAACTGGAAGCGAAGTTCCTCGCCCGTCGCGGCTTGAATCGAGTAGGCTCCATCAGCATCGGTGATCACCCCACCCTCACGGGTTACAACCTGCACGGTTACACCTGGGAGGGGGTTGTTGTCACCGTCGACCACAACCCCGCTAACGGATCTTCGGCTCTGCTGCACAGAGCCTACCTCCCCTATAGCCAGGAGATGGTCTCGTGCTTCTGAATTAAGCGGGGATAGCATCATCCCCACAAGTAACAGGAAAACAAGCTTCCACTGTTTCCGACTTTTCCTTTCGACCATAAAACTCTTTTTTTAATAAATGCGCATCACCCTTATTGGCTTAATAACGCGCTTACATATAATCACTTTCACTCTCACATGATATGGAATTCGATCCGGCAACACGGTCACGTGTGCCTGTATGCAATCGTTTTTTAACACTAAAGCATTTAACCAACTCCGCAAACATAACATTTTTTTAGGTTTTAAAAAAAAATAAAACGATTTTAACGCTTCCCACCCCTTTATCAGCCATCTATATTTGCTCGAATTTTCAATCTATTTCTGATTTTACCTCTCTTTCATTCTCTTCGATTTTTATCTCTCGCACTTGTGAAGAGTGGTTTTTTCATGTACCTTTGCAAGGAAGTAAAACGTAAAAATCCACAAGATAATGAAATGTGCACGCACCCACCTTGTTGTAGTGCTTCTGCTCGTCATACTCACCCTACCGTACTGCAACGGTGGATTTGACGACTGCCACAATACCATCTACTTCACGAACAACAGCGACAAGCCCATCTACGCCGTCAGCACGCTTAAGAAAGGGTTCTTTAACTTCGACCCCACCAACGAGGAGTACGCGGCCGACTTCAAAGTACGGCCAGGTAAAACCATAAAAGTGAAGATCGGTATCACGCTGCAATGCTGGGAGCAGACGCTGGAGCAGACAGGCGGCTACCTCTATATCTACGTGTACGATGCTGAATACCTTGAAGACAAAAATACCGACTGGTTGACAGCGAGGAACAACTACAAGAAAGAGTACATCCTAAACCTGAAAGATCTGCAGAGACTGGAGTGGAAAGTCAACTACCCTTAATCTTTCACTAAATAATATTTTGCTATATTTTCGTTGATAATTGATAAAAAGGTATATCTTTGGGCACTCAAAAGGATCCAAGGGGGATTTTCCTCTTTACTTGTTCTCGAATAAGAAGAAAATAGAACAATACATTCACTATAAATTTAAAAAAAGAACTTATGAGTTGGTTAATCAAATCATCAATTGGACGGAAAGTAATTCAAAGTATTTCCGGCCTATTCCTGATTCTGTTCTTGCTGTTCCACATGTCGATGAACGTGGTGCTGATTTTTAGCCACGAGACGTATGACTTCCTGGCCAACGAGATACTGGGTGCAAACTGGTGGGCCATAGTGGGTACACTGATCATAGGACTCGGAGTTGGGGTACACATCATTTACGCTATCATCCTGACGCTGCAAAACTGGAAGGCACGGGGCAGAGACCGGTACGCATCCAAGAGCAAAACGCCGGTAGCCTGGTCGTCCAAGAACATGTTCGTGTTAGGGGTGTTCATTGCCCTGTTCCTCATCGTCCACATGTACCAGATGTGGTACCAGATGCAGTTCAAGGATCTATTTGGCATGGAGGGGGTACGTCACGATGGTGCCCAACTGGTGGTGGATGTACTTTCTCAAACGTGGGTACTGATTGCCTACGTGGTGGCGTTCATTGCCCTCTGGTTCCACTTGAACCACGGCTTCTGGAGTGCACTCCACTCGGTAGGGTGGAACAACGATATTTGGATGAAAAGGCTGAAAAGGCTGGGTTACTTTGTCTCAACCCTTATCGTCCTTGGATTCATCGTAGTGGCTATTGCCGTGCACTTCGGATACTCCAACCTGTTAGCATAACATAAGAAAATGAACATTATGAAAAAGATAGACTCGAAAGTACCCAAAGGGCCATTAGCTGAGAAATGGACCAATTACAAAAATAGCCAGAAGCTGGTGAACCCGGCCAATAAGCGACGCCTCGATGTTATCGTGGTGGGGACCGGGCTGGCAGGAGCATCGGCCGCTGCCACGCTGGGAGAGCTGGGCTTTAACGTGCTCAACTTTTGTATTCAGGATTCACCGCGACGTGCACACTCCATTGCCGCGCAAGGTGGAATCAACGCGGCCAAGAATTATCCGAACGACGGCGACTCTGTGTATCGCCTGTTTTACGATACGATAAAGGGGGGTGACTACCGGGCTCGCGAGGCCAACGTATACAGACTGGCCGAAGTGTCGAACAGCATCATCGACCAGTGCGTGGCACAAGGTGTGCCATTCGCTCGAGAATACGGCGGGTTGCTCGCCAACCGTTCATTCGGCGGATCGCAGGTGTCACGCACCTTCTACGCCCGGGGACAAACTGGCCAACAGCTGCTGCTAGGTGCCTACTCGGCCCTGTGTCGCGCAATAAACCGCAAGCAGGTGAAGTTATACACCCGCTACGAGATGTTAGACCTGGTGATGATCGATGGCCGCGCAAGGGGTATCATTGCCCGGAATCTGGTGACCGGCAAACTGGAACGATTCGCTGCCCACGCGGTGGTAATCGCTACTGGCGGGTACGGGAACGCCTTCTTCTTGTCGACCAACGCGATGACCTCCAATGGGTCTGCTGCATGGCAGTGCTACAAGAAAGGGGCCTGGTTCGGGAACCCGTGTATGGCACAGATTCACCCGACCTGCATCCCGGTACACGGGGAGTTCCAATCGAAACTGACCCTGATGTCGGAGTCGTTGCGTAACGACGGACGCATCTGGGTACCGAAAAAGATGGAGGATGCGGAAGCCATTCGGGCCGGAAAGCTGAAACCCACCCAGATAAAAGAGGAGGATCGCGACTACTACCTGGAGAGAAGGTACCCCGCGTTCGGGAACCTGGTACCGCGCGACGTGGCGTCAAGGGCCGCGAAGGAACGGTGCGATGCGGGCTACGGCGTGGAACCAAGCGGGTTGGGCGTTTACCTCGACTTTTCTGAGGCGATAGAGCGGCTGGGTAAAGAGGTTGTGGAAGAACGCTACGGCAACCTGTTCCAGATGTACGAGAAGATCGTGGACCACAACCCGTACGAGACGCCTATGATGATCTACCCGGCCATCCACTACACGATGGGGGGACTGTGGGTGGATTACGAGCTAATGACGAACATACCGGGCCTCTTCGCGATTGGCGAGGCCAACTTCTCGGACCACGGTGCCAACCGGCTGGGAGCGTCTGCACTGATGCAAGGACTGGCCGACGGCTACTTTATCCTGCCCTATACCATACAAAACTACCTTGCGGACCAGATTAGCGTGAAGCGGTTTAGCACCGACCTGCCGGAGTTCGAGCAGGCCGAGAAGGAGCTTAGCGACCGCGTCAACCGACTGATGAGCATCCAAGGGAAGCACTCGGTCGATTCCATCCATAAAAAGCTTGGGCACGTGATGTGGGAGCTGGTGGGTATGACACGCGATGAGAAAGGCCTCAAGGAAGCGATTGTGAAGCTGAAAGAGGTGAAGGAAGACTTCTGGACCAACGTGAGGATACCGGGTAAGAGGGATGACTTCAACATGGAGCTCGAGAAGGCATTGCGGCTCGCCGATTTCATAGAGATCGGCGAGTTAATGGCACACGACGCGCTAGATCGGGAAGAGTCTTGCGGGGGCCATTTCCGCATAGAACATCAAACGGAAGAGGGCGACACGTTACGTCACGATGACAAGTTCGCGTACGTTTCTATCTGGGAATACCGGGGAGAAGATAAGGCACCGGTAATGTACAAGGAAACCCTCGAATACGAGTTCGTGGTTCGTGAACAAAGAAACTATAAGTCGTAATAACAACTATCATGGATAAAGATATCAATATAAAAGTAAAAGTTTGGCGCCAGAACGGACCGAAAGAGAAAGGACGTTTCGAAACGTACGAATTGAAGAACATATCGCAGGGAAGCTCATTCCTGGAGATGCTCGACATCCTAAATGAGCAGCTTGTCAACGATGGGAAGATACCCGTGGCCTTCGACCACGATTGTCGTGAAGGGATTTGCGGAATGTGTAGCCTCTACATCAACGGACATCCCCACGGGCCCGACGGGGAGATTACTACCTGTCAGCTGCACATGCGTTCGTTTGACGAGGGAGACACCATCACGATTGAGCCGTGGCGCTCGGCCGGGTTCCCGATTATCAAGGACCTGGTGGTGGATAGGACCGCATTTGAAAAAATCATGCAAGCGGGCGGGTACGTGTCGGTCAACACGGGGGGCATCCCCGATGCCAATGCGATACCCATACCAAGGGATAAAGCGGAATTAGCCATGGACGCGGCAGCCTGCATCGGGTGCGGCGCCTGCGTGGCCGCTTGTAAGAATGGGTCTGCCATGTTGTTCGTCGCGGCAAAGGTGAGCCAACTGGCCCTACTGCCCCAAGGGAAACCGGAAGCAGCCAGGCGTGCCAAATCGATGGTGGCCAAGATGGACGAGTTGGGCTTTGGCAACTGTACCAACATCGGTGCATGCGAGGTGGAATGTCCGAAGAATATCTCTATCAGCAACATCGCACGTCTCAACCGCGAGTTCCTGAAAGCGAAACTAAAAGACTAACACGCTACAAATAAGGCAGTTCGCTCGGCGCGATTTGCCAAGCATATCGTAAAAAGCGTTCCCCATCTCAAAGAGAAGCGGAACGCTTTTTAAAACTGATTCGCAACATCACGTCAAACGGGAAACTTGTACGTTACGGTTATTTAACAATCAGCTTTCAATCTTTTTCACTGAAAAGTCATCATACATTACGTAGAGTAATAACTTAAAACGCGTAAACAATGAAAACAAAAACAATGATTCGAGGCAGCGTGATTTTGCTGCTGTTAGCACTTTTAAGTACCCCAGTCTTCTCACAGATTAAATTCGGGGTGAAAGCAGACGTCGGGTTGAACAACCCCACTTTCAGCACTGAAGCGCTTAAGGTGGAAAACATGACCTCTTACAGCATTGGACCTTCGGTAGAAGCACTTTTACCCTTAACGGCGGTGGATGTCGGGTTTGATCTCTCCCTACTTTATAACGACAACCGCATGTCGGTTGCCAACCTCACAGGAAATAACAACGGTGAAAAGATCGAGGTATCGAACCGCTACCTGAATCTGCCGGTGAACGTTAAGGCCAAACTGGGGCTGGGCGGATTACCGCTCAAACTATACGGCAGTGCAGGCCCCTATATCGGGTACCTAATCTCGGGAGACAAAATCGACTTCCAAAGCATGAGTGATGATATAAAGGCGAAATCCTTCCAGGCGGGAGCCAATATCGGTGCCGGGTTGGAAATACTGGGTATGGTACAGGTGGGGGTGAACTACAACGTAAAACTCACTGACAATTACTCGATAGATACGCCCAATTGGCGGGATCCGTTGAACGGCAAATCGGATAGCTGGAGTATTACGGCCTCCCTCTATTTCTAATATTCGCTCGCTGCCCAGCCTCTAGTACATGTTTGCCGATGTCATCCTGCCGCTTCCATTGCCCGATCTGTTCACATACTCCGTCCCAAAAGAGATGGAACAAACGATCGGGAGAGGGTATCGGGTAGTCGTACCGTTCGGTAGCAGGAAACATTACACGGGCATCGTGATGAGGTTGCATGACGAGCCACCCCAACATTTTGAGACAAAGGAGATCCACTCCTCCATCGATTCACACCCGGTGGTGGACGAGCAGCAGATAAAACTGTGGGAGTGGATCTCCTTTTACTATTTGTCGCCGCTGGGAGATGTCTACAAAGCGGCCCTCCCCCCACCAATGAAGCCGGAGGACCTAAAGGGGGAACTCAAACCCCGCACGGAAACCTATATCCGACTTAACCCGAAAGTGAAAAAAGCTACCGAAGAGGAGGTGACAACGTGCATCGGAAGGGCAAAAAAACAGCTTGCACTCTTTAAGGAGATCAAATGTTTCGTGGATAATCTTCACGAAACGGTAACAACTGAAGGCATCAGGAAGAGACCCTATCCCAAAAAGCCGGTGAGAGATGAAAAGCCGAACGAACAACAAAAACGGGATGGGATCACCAAAAAGCGGGTAATGGAGTTTAACAACTACTCGCCATCGGTACTAAACGGACTGATAGCCAAGGGCATTTTAGAAACATACGAAGTCGAGGTAGCCAAAAAAGAGAAAGATCTCCCCTTCCAAGAGCTCACCCCACTTAACGAGCCGCAGCTTCATGCATTGGAAGCGATTAAAAGGTGCCTTAAAGAACGGCCAACGTGTCTACTACACGGGGTAGCTGGAAGCGGCAAAACAAAACTATACATGCACCTTGCGAAAGAGTACATAGAAAGGGGACAACAAGTACTTTACCTGATGCCGGAAATCGCACTGACCACGCGGCTTACCAAGCGACTTAAAGCGGCCTTTGGGAACAAAATGGCCCTCTACCACTCGGAGATGAGCGAAAGAGAACGGGTGGAGGTATGGAACAAGATGCAATCAGACGAACCCTATCAGCTTATCTTAGGGGTGCGCTCCTCGCTCTTCCTGCCATACAAACAGCTCGGGCTAATCGTGGTGGACGAGGAGCATGAAACCAGCTACAAGCAACAGGATCCATCCCCACGGTACCACGCACGTGACACGGCCATCATACTGGCACACATTGCCGGAGCCAAAACGTTGTTGGGATCAGCCACGCCCTCTATGGAATCGTACCACAACGCAAAGAAGGGGAAGTTCGGACTGGTCGAGCTAAAGACAACGTACAACCACCTGACAATACCGGAGGTGCTAATTGAGGACACGCACGATCTGAGAAAGCGAAAGAAGATGAAGTCGCTTTTGGCACCCTCGTTGATAGAGGCGATAACCGAGGCAATGGCAGACGGCGAACAGGTCATTCTATTTCGTAACCGGCGAGGGTTCGCCTCATGGGTGGAGTGCAAGAACTGCGGGTGGGTTTCAAAATGCACGCGATGTGAAGTGGCGCTCACCTACCACAAGCGTAGGGGTCAACTCGTCTGCCACTACTGCAACGGGGCGTACCCCCTGCCACACACCTGCCCCAAATGCAATAACGAAGAGCTTAAACCCTTGGGCATCGGGACGGAACGTATCGAGGAGGAAGTCAAGCAGCTATTTCCCGAAGCGACAGTAGCCCGCGTAGATGCAGATACCACCGGCGGCAAAGGGAAGCTGGAACGGGTAATAGATCGCTTCCGGGAAAACGAGGTTCAAATAGTGGTCGGCACACAAATGCTCTCGAAAGGGTTCGACTTCGAAAACGTTCGGGTCATCGGAATCGTGGCGGCCGACTCCCTGTTGAACTACCCCGACTTCCGGTCGCACGAACGGGGATTTCAACTCATGGTGCAAGCAGTGGGGCGAGCGGCAAGGGAACATGGTAAAACCCGCGTGATCATCCAGAGCAACGACCCGGGGCAACCCATCTACACCTTCATCCGGGAAGGGGACATCGAGGGGTTCTACCATCTACAACTCCAAGAACGGAAGCTGTTTAACTACCCACCGTTCGGCCGCCTCATTAGAATAATCTTCAAACATAAGAGTGAATCTATTGCCGATGCCGCGGCCAGCCGGTTCGCCCAACGGGTAAAAAGGGCGCTTCACGAGCGGGTACTGGGTCCTAACATCCCCGTGGTGAACCGTGTACAACAACACCATATTCGGGAAGTGCTGTTAAAGTTAGAAAACGAGCTGCCCCTCCAACCGGTGCGGGATTTGTTAAAGAAAACGGAGGAAGAGCTGCGGGCGGATCAACGGTTCCGGTACGTGACCCTATACTACGACGTGGACCCCGTGTAATAAAAAACCGGTACCTCTCTCGAAATACCGGTCTTAACCCAATTAGAAAATCGCTCAAGGCGACTCTACTTTATCTCAATCTCTTCTTTCAGGTCAATCTCGTTTCCATCCTTGTCATAGAACAGGTACTGCAGGAACCCCAGCTTTTGATCGGGAATTATCCGGATCCCGGCGTTGTACTTTTTTCTCCATTTATACTTCAATGAAAACAGACCTTGCTGAACATACGACGCGACATACGGATGTATGTGCAGGCTGAATTTCTTCACTTTTAGCTTCTTCACTAAGTAACCGATCTTCCTCTCCAGCGTATCGGTGAAAAGGAACGACGATTTTATCTTTCCCTTGCCAAAGCAAGTGGGGCATACTTCGCTCGTGGCAATTTCCATCTCGGGACGCACACGTTGACGTGTGATCTGCATTAACCCGAACTTACTTAATGGTAGGATATTATGCTTGGCGCGATCTTTCGACATCAGCTCTTGCATCGTGGAGAGAAGCTTGTTCCTGTGCTCTCCCTTGTTCATATCGATGAAGTCGATCACGATAATACCCCCCATATCCCTCAAACGCAGCTGGCGCGCGATCTCCTCAGCAGCCGCCACGTTCACTTCAAAAGCACTATCCTCTTGACTCAGCTTCGACTTGTGGCGATTTCCGCTATTCACGTCTATCACGTGCAATGCCTCAGTGTGCTCGATAATAAGGTAGGCGCCATTCTTGAACGTTACCGTTTTCCCGAAAAGTGATTTTACCTGCTTCGTTACGCCGAAGTTATCCAGGATAGGCAGTGCACCCTTATATTGCCTCACGACGTTCTTCCGATCTGGTGCGATGAGGCTGACGTACTCGGCCACTTGCTGCGCCACGCTCTTGTCGTTTACATGTATCTGTTCAAAAGAGGGATTAAAAATATCGCGCAAAAGGGCTACCGTCCGTCCCGTCTCCTCGAAGATGAGCGAAGGGGCTTTTGCTTTCAAGATTTTCCCGATATTGTCTTCCCAACGCTTAACAAGTACTTTTAACTCCGCATCGAGTTCGGCCGACTGTTTCCCTTGAGCGTTTGTCCTGATGATTACGCCGAAATTCTTGGGCTTGATGCTCTGAATCAACTTCCGCAAACGGGCACGTTCCTCGCGCGACTTGATCTTTTGCGATACCGATACCCGATTAATAAAGGGTATCAACACCATGAAGCGTCCCGCGAAAGATATCTCTGCACTTAACCTGGGACCCTTGGTCGATATGGGTTCTTTAGCAATCTGTACGAGTAGCTCCTGCCCGACTTTTAAAATGTCGGTGATAGTCCCCTCTTTATCGATATCAGGCTGTAGCTTCATCTTCTGAAGCTGTGGGATCCTTTTTTTGTCTTCAACATGTTTCTGAAACGCCAGAACCGAGTTGAAGGCAACCCCTAAATCCAAATAGTGAAGAAAAGCGTCCTTTTTATGCCCCACATTTACGAATGCCGCATTTAGGGCGGGCATCAGTTTTTTCACCTTGCCCAGGTAGATATTTCCAACCGAAAAAGACTCATCTTGACTTTCTTGTTGCAGCTCTACCAGCTTTTTATCCTCTAGAACCGCGATCGTTATCTCTTTAGGTTGAACATCTACAACAAGTTCGCTTATCACAATGGTTTGTTTTTAAAATGATTAAATATTAAAAAAGGGATTCTGTCGTCACAACAGAAAGAAACGTTCTCGCTAGAACCGTTTCAAAAATAGACAAAGAACAAACTTAAAGCCCGATCGGTTTTCTTTAAGTTTGTTCCTGTATATGCTGTAAAAAAATGCTACGGGCCTATTTCTTCTTCTTATGCCTATTTTTCCTAAGTCTTTTTTTACGTTTATGAACAGCCATCTTATGCCGTTTTCTTTTCTTTCCGCTTGGCATTTTCGTCTATTTTAAAAAAATTAAAAATCAGCCTCTTTCACCATGGCTACAAAGGACTTAGCCGGTTTGAAGGCAGGTATATTGTGCTCTGGTATAATGATGGTGGTGTTCTTGGAGATGTTGCGTGCCGTCTTCTGAGCCCGTTTTTTCACGATAAAGCTACCGAAACCTCTCAAATAAACATTCTCATTGTTGGCCAATGAGTTCCTTACCACATCCATGAAAGACTCTACCGTTGCCAGCACGGAAGCCTTATCCACTCCAGTGTTTTTTGCAATCTCGTTTACAATGTCTGCTTTAGTCATTTTATCTCTGTTTTAGTTATTAATAATATTGTAGAATACGTTTAGTAAAATTTTGGAATGCAAATATATAGCTTTTTTCCCAATGGGTGAAATAAAAGGGTCTATTTTTTCTTTTTTTGTATATTCGCGCAACTAAAAAAGAAAGAGATATGCCGCATCATCGCATGAAACGACAGCAAACTACACGTCATCAAATAACGCAACAGCTGTTGAGCTGGTACGATGAGAACAAGCGTGACCTGCCCTGGCGAGGAACGGATGATCCTTACCTCGTCTGGGTTTCTGAAATCATCCTGCAACAGACAAGGGTCTCACAAGGATGGGATTACTACGTGCGGTTCATCCGCCGCTTCCCGAATGTGGCATCACTCGCGAACGCAAACGAAGAAGAGGTGTTGAAGCTATGGCAGGGGCTGGGCTACTACTCAAGGGCCAGAAACATGCACGCGGCTGCAAAGGATATCGTAAGTCGTTTTAACGGGAAGTTCCCGACCAGCCACACTGACATCCTGTCACTAAAAGGGATTGGTGAATACACCGCCGCCGCTATCTCGTCCATCGCCTTCAACGAGCCGCACGTGGCGGTCGACGGAAACGTCTTGAGGGTCATCGCCCGGCTATTCGAAGTTGAAGAGCCCGTCCAGTCGACCAAGGGCAAACGGATCGTGAAGGAACTTACCAAAGAGTTACTACCAGAAGAACGACCAGGTGCCTTCAACCAGGCTATCATGGACTTGGGTTCCCTAATCTGTATACCCCGCCAACCCAGATGTGGCGACTGTCCGCTAGCAAACTCCTGCATGGTGTACGCTACCGGACGAACCGAAGAGTTACCCATCAGGATAAAGAAGAAAAAAACGAGGAGGCGCTACTTCACCTACCTCCATATCCGACAAAATGGAAATACCTATATTCGGAGGCGCACGGACAACGATATATGGAGAAACCTTTACGAGTTCCCACTTATAGAAACTGACAAACCGATAGAGATTGAAGAGCTGTTGCAAAACGATGAGTACAACCAGTTGTTTCGTGAAACCACTTTGCTTGCCATCGATGGTCCCTTCACCTACAAACATCAGCTCACACACCAGCAAATCCACGCCAACTTCTACAGGTTAACAATGGAAAAAGGGGCTGTTCACGCGTTCATGGATCAATACAAGCAAATTGTCGAGGAGGAGATAGAGCGTTACCCTATTTCAAGACTCATGCATAAATATATTGAAACTAACAGCAATGAATAGTTGGATATTGTAAAAAAAACAGTTATTTTTGTTTGGATAGACAGATCATTTTCAATTCAATAATTTTTTACATTATGTCGGTGAACAAAGTAATTTTAGTAGGAAACGTGGGGAGAGACCCGGAGATGAGGTATTTTGATAACGATGTGGCCAAGGCTAGCTTTTCACTGGCAACCAGTGAGAGAGGATATACCACCTCCAGCGGGACACAGGTTCCCGAACGAACGGAATGGCATAACATCGTTTGCTGGAGAGGATTGGCACAAATAGCAGAAAGGTTCGTAAAAAAAGGAACACTACTCTATATCGAGGGAAAAATCCGTTCTCGCTCGTACGACGACCAGAACGGGGTTAAACGGTACATTACCGAAATTGTTGCCGATAACCTGGAGCTGTTGGGGCGGCGAGTGCAGGAGAACGATACCATGGGATCTGCTGCAGAACCCAACGATCCGATCGACAGCGTTGACGATACAAGCTCAGAGGTGGACGATTTGCCATTCTAAATTAAACAGGTTACTTTTGTAGCGAGAATGTTTCACTAAACTATCACCCATTGGATCCTGACCCTTTCCCGTTGTCTCACCTGTTACTACGGGCATCTGCGCCTGTGGCGTCAGACTATTTTCTTATAGCGCTTCTGCTGCTCATACTCGTGATAAACGCGATCATATCCGGATCGGAGGTTGCTTTTTTTACCATCGGGAAGAGACAATCCGATGAACTCCACACCGGGAACGAAGTAGCAAAGGATCGAGTAAACCGGCTGCTGGAGAAACCGGAAAAACTACATGCGTCCATCGGTATTGCATATGGCCTGCTTAACGTCACCCTTGCCGTACTGATTATCTACCTCCTGAACAGAATCCCCTACTTCATGGGGAACCGCGCTGGAAAGTGGCTCCTGGAGATTGGGATCGCGATAGGGATAATCCTCCTTTTCGTTGACATCCTACCCAAAATGTACGCCTCGCACGCCCCTTATCGTTTCGCGATAAGGTACTCTCGGTTTATCGGAGCTCTGCACAAGTTAATGTCTCCCCTCTCCACCTTCCTGGTTAGGGGTTCAGCATCCATTACCCTGTCGACTCTCCAGCAAAGACACGACATCTCGGTTGACGACCTCTCAAAAGCACTGGAAATCACCTCAAACGAGATTACCAGGGAGCAGGAGAAGGAGATGTTGGAGGGAATTATCCGCTTCAAGGACAAAACAGTGGACGACATACTAGTATCGAGAAGCGATATGGTAGTAATCGACGTGCGCACCCCTTTTAACGTGGTGATCGACTTCATCGTGGACGCCGGCTATTCGCGCATTCCCATCTTCGATGATACCCCCGACAACATCCAGGGGATCCTCTACGTGAAAGACCTGTTGCCGCACCTAGGGCAACAACCCTCGTTCAATTGGCAATCGCTCATTCGACCAGCCTACTTCGTGCCTGGTACAAAACGGATTGACGACCTGCTGGAGGAGTTCCGTGCCAACAAGAACCACATGGCTATCGTGGTAGACGAGTACGGGGGCACCTCGGGACTGGTCACTATGGAGGATATCCTGGAAGAGATAGTGGGCGATATCAGTGACGAGTACGATGAGGAGCAACCACTCTACTCGATAGCGGCCGACGGCTCCTACATATTCGAGGGTAAGACGCCGCTGGAGGACTTCGTGAAAATCACCGGTGTAGAAGAGAGAGATTTTGAAGAGATGGCGGAAGAGGTAGACACCTTGGCTGGTCTTCTGCTGGAACTGAAAGGCGACTTCCCAAAGCGGAAAGAGAGTTTTACCTACAAGAAATACACGTTTATAGCCGAGGAGATGAGTAAAAAACGGATCGTGAAAGTGAGGTATGTGGTTCCGAAACGTACCATTAAAACAGATGCTGATTAGACGGGAACATATCAATTCAGACGGGCTACTGGGAATCTGGAAGATGGAAGAGACACACGAGGAGTTACTGAACTACTTCCCGGAATCGCTAAGAACAGAAGCCATCGACTACATTAAGAGCGTGCGCTCTAGCCGACGCTCCATGGAGTGGCTTGCCACCCGTGCGATGCTGTTCGTTCTGGCAGGTGATGATAAGTCGATACTAAACTACCCTGATGGACGCCCCTATCTGTCGGACCGTAGCCACCTCATTAGCATAAGCCATACGAGGGATTACGCCGCACTACTGTTACATAACTCCCTGCCGATAGGGATCGATATTGAGGAACGGTCGGAACGGGTAAAGAGAGTCGCGAGCAAGTTCATCTCCGAGAAAGAGTACATTGACCCCACCAACAAGGTGCTGCACCAACTCTTACACTGGTCGGCCAAGGAGACCCTCTTCAAGCGGCTCAACCTGAGGGAGGTTGACTTTAAAGAGCATCTCTTCCTGCACCCGTTCACTCCACGCGATAAGGGAACCATCACCGCCATGGAAAGCAAAACCGGTGGAACTCGCCGTTTCACGGTACACTACGAGGTACACGACAACTACGTCCTCACATGGACCGTAGGTTTCGAAAAGGTCGCCAACGATGGATGAACACAAAACTTCACCGAACGGAAAAGTGAAAGATCAAAAGCTAAAAACATACTATGCGCTCCTAAGAGATTTCATACCAAAAAACGCCCCATTATTGGGGCGTTTTTATCTTCTTAATTTCGTGTGAGCAGCGAATGTTACACGCTCAACGAGACCCGTTTGAACGTTACGACCAAAAGCTCTTTATCCTGCTCTTTCAAGAACTCCTCTATGCTCTTCTTGGGCTCTTTCACGTACTCCTGCAGAAGTAGCGTATACTCCTTGTAGAACTTCTGCAACGCTCCTTCAGCAATCCGATCCAGCAAGTTCTCTGGTCGGCCTGCTTCGCGCGCTTTCTCACGAGCAATGTTCAACTCTTTCTCCTTCACGTCGGCCGGTATCCCCTCGGGAGTCACCGCGATGGGGTTCATCGCGGCCACCTGCATGGCCACATCCTTAGCCACCTGCTCGTCGGCCACCTTATTAAAGCCAACGATAGAGGCCAGCTTGTTGCCCATGTGAACGTAGGAGGTAACAAAAGGAGCGGTAATCTGCTCGTAATAGCCCAACTCCATTTTTTCACCCGTTGACGCCATCTTATCGGTGATCAGTTCCGACACGGTACCACCGGGAAGTTCAATCGCCAACAGCTCCTCCCGCGTTGTGGGCTTATGTTTAATAGCCGCATCGAGAATCTGTCGCGTGAGCGCAATGTAATCCTCGTTCTTAGCCACGAAATCTGTTTCACACTGCAAAGCTACCACGGCGGCGAAACCGCCCTCGGTCTTCGCCAGCACGCACCCTTCCGATGCATCACGATCTTCGCGCTTGGCTGCCACGGCTTGTCCTTTCTTGCGAATGATCTCCACCGCCTTATCGAAGTCGCCATTCGCCTCAGTCAAAGCGTTCTTGCAATCCATCATCCCTGCACCCGTCATTTTACGCAAGTGCTGGATATCTGCTATTGTTACTGCCATACTATCTCTGTTTTTTCCTTAATATTACCGTATTATTATTCGTCCACGTCCTCATCTTTCGTGAATTTACTCACTACCGCCGCTTTCATGGCCTCGGAATCCTCCTTCTTAACACGCTCCTTGCGGGCTGCCCGGGTTTTACGCTCACGGCGTTGGGGTGCACCCTCCTCATCGTGCTGTTGTTCAGCAGCAGCAGCGTCAGCTCTCTCCACCTTGCGCTCTTCCAATCCTTCCTTGATAGCCTCGGTGATATACTCAACGATTATCTCGACCGATTTCGCGGCGTCATCGTTAGCCGGGATAACGAAATCGATGTTCGATGGATCGGAGTTGGTATCTACTATCGCGAACACCGGTATACCGAGGCGCTCAGCCTCCCTAACAGCAATCTGCTCCTTCATCACGTCCACGATGAATAGAGCCGCTGGGAGACGAGTTAGGTCTTCAATAGAGCCCAACATCCTCTCCAGTTTTGCCCGTTGACGGGTTACCTGTAGCTTCTCGCGCTTCGACAGGGTGTCGAACGTGCCGTCCTTCATCATCTTATCGATGTTACCCATCTTTTTCACCGCCTTGCGGATAGTGGGGAAGTTGGTTAGCATACCGCCTGGCCAGCGCTCTACCACGTAGGGCATATTTACACTCTGCGCGCACGCCTCAACCACGGGCTTTGCCTGTTTCTTGGTGGCCACGAAAAGGATTTTCTTGCCCGATTTGGCGATCTTTTTTAACGCGGTAGCAGCCTCTTCAGCCATCACGATCGTCTTATGCAGGTCAATGATATGAATCCCGTTCCGTTCCATAAAGATATAGGGAGCCATCGCGGGGTTCCACTTCCTTTTCAGGTGGCCGAAATGCGCTCCGGCTTCTAAAAGTTGATCAAATTCTAATTTTGCCATGTCTGTTTGATAAATTGTTCGTTTACTTTCTTTTTCTAAACCGAATCGCGAGGTAGGCTTGTTATACAGCATCCTGGCGATTTAGATACTAAACGGCTGGTCGGTTGCAACGACCTTTTTTTATACTCACCGAGCAGCCACAGTACAGGAACTGGGCGGGTTCGGGAAATTAACGTTTCGAGAATTGGAATTTCTTCCTGGCTCCCGGTTGTCCCGGCTTCTTCCGTTCTACCACGCGGGGATCGCGGGTGATGAAGCCTTCCGCCCTCAAGGCGGGCTTATCATCGGGGTTGATTTTAACTAAGGCGCGGGCGATACCCAGGCGGGCTGCCTCTGCTTGTCCTTTATAGCCGCCCCCTTGCATGTTGATCCGGATATCGTACTTCTCCAATACCTCCAGCTTGTTCAACGGCTGCTTGACGATGAACTGAAGGATGGACGATGGGAAGTAATCCTCTAATCCGCGTTTGTTAATCACGATCTTACCGGTTCCTTCCGTTACGAAAACACGGGCAACGGCTGCCTTGCGCCTTCCTATTGCGTTTACTACTTCCATATTACTTTAATGTGTTGATGTCAATTTTCTTGGGTTTCTGTGCCTGGTGCGGGTGCGTTTCGCTCGCGTAGACATACAGGTTGTTTAATATCGCGGCACCCAGCCTGTTCTTTGGCAACATGCCCTTGACCACCTTTCGGAAAAGACGGTCGGGTCCCTTGGCCATCAAGTCGGCCGGGGTCGATGTTTTTTGCCCCCCGGGGTAACCCGAGTAGCGCAGGTAAATACGATCGGTCCACTTTTTACCGGTCAGCACCACCTTGTCGGCATTCACGATAATCACGTTATCCCCGCAGTCCACGTGAGGAGTAAAGCTCGGCTTATATTTCCCCCTCAGCAACTTGGCTACCTTGGAACAGAGACGCCCCAACGACTGCCCCGTGGCATCAATCTCAACCCACTCCTTCTTTGCCGTCTCTTTATTAACGTAAAGGGTTTTATAACTCAACGTGTCCATTCTAATTCTAACCTGTTTTTAATAAGTTAATGATGCGAAGTCGATTTTCCTTGCTCCTTTTTTGTCTTGCTAAGGGACGAAATAGGCAAATAAAAAGCTTAAAATCAAACTCTTAATGAATAAAAACTAATAATCGGACTGCAAAGTTACAATAATTCAGATTATTAACAAAGGAATTGCCGTGATTTTCTTTTCAAGGAAAACGACCGACATTTTTTTCACCCAAGAAGCTTTTCAAGAAGAAAATATGGACAGACCGTTTGTAAATTAAGGAAAATAGTGTATCTTTGCATCCGCAAATTAGGGCTCCGTAGCTTAACTGAATAGAGCATCTGACTACGGATCAGAAGGTTACAGGTTTGAATCCTGTCGGAGTCACTTTAATGTACAGGCGCTTGCGAAATCCTTTCGCGGGCGCTTTTTTCTTCTGCTCCTGAAAATCACCCCTCCTAGTGATCACACCCTTAACCCTTCACTACCTCGCAGCTAAGCATTTTACTCCTCGACCAGCGAAATCAAATCGTCTTCCAGCGCTAACTCCCCAGTATCAACCAAAAAACGGACAACATCAATAATTTTTTCATCCTCCTTGTTGCCAGTCACCGCCTTCGAAATGGGCTCCTCCCCGCTCATCTTTACATCTGGCTCAACAACCTCACTACCAGCTACATTACCAACTTTTTCGCTAACCGCATCCTCCACCTTATTGACGTTCTCAACAAATTTCTCCCCGCCACCCAGTATGCAGACGATAAGCTCATGAACGCGAAGGGAGCCCTTCTTGCGCAACACCTCTTTCACGGCCTGCTTAATTTGGCCAAACTCGAAGTTCGAAAGACCCGTCTCGTTTTTGGCGAGGCAGACATCGCAGCTGCCGCAATCGCTTGCACCCTCCTCGTCGAAGTAGATCAGCAGCACCCGCGAGCGGCAAACATCGTTCCGCTCCGCGTAATCAATCATCGCGTGGATACGTTTCTCAAACCGCCGCTTCCGCTCCTCGTACACGGCCCGTGGGATGGAGACGAAACGGGTATCCTCCCGGGAGGTGGTAAAGACGATGTAGGGGGTTTTCTTTCGAGGGATGTAACGTATGTAGCGTGCCCGCGACAGGGAAATCAACATCTCGCAGACCTCTTGCCGCTCTTTCCCTATCCGGGATGCCAGTAGAGACTCGTCAATGTAGACGTCGTCCGTGAACAGACCAGTGTAAGTTCGAAGAAGCGCGTGCAGCAACTCCTCCGTCTCGCTGTTCATATGAAGGGAGTAAAGCTCGTCCCGGTAAACCAGCATCCTCACGCGCGAGCGGGTATCGATCTCCTCGGTGTACTCGATGTAGCCGGCCAACTCCAGTATCTTGAGTGCGTGGTGCGTCTGTAGCATCGGCAATCGGTAAGGCATGCAAAAATCGTAGAGGTTAAAATCATACACGTCGTTATAGCCTGCCCCTACCGCTACTTGGTAGTAGTTGCCCAGCGCCTCGTACACCCGGATAATAAAGTCGCGCTTTGGGAAGGAGTCGGTGATACACTTTTTTAACTTGCCACTATCCGCCTTGGTGTAAAGGAGGGCAGCGTAGGAGCGTTCACCATCCCTGCCCGCACGACCAGCCTCCTGGAAGTACTCCTCCAGCGAATTGGGGAGATCCAGGTGAATGACAACACGGACGTCCGGTTTATCGATCCCCATCCCGAACGCATTGGTCGCCACCATCACCCGCCGCTCGTTAAAGCGCCACGCGTTCTGCTTGAACGCGTTCTGCTTGAACCCCTTCTCCTCCCGCGAAAGCCCCGCGTGAAAAAAGTCGGCCGATATACCCGCTCTGTTTAACCCGCGAGCCACCTCCCTGGTCTCGCGGCGGCTGCGCACGTAGACGATGACCGAACCGGGAACCGACTGAAGGATATGGATCAGCTCGGCCATCTTGTTTTCTACCCTCCGTACCACGTACGAGAGGTTGTCACGGGCAAAGCTCATCCGAAACACGTTTCGCTCCTTGAAGAGCAGTTTCTCCTGGATATCCTCCACCACGCCGGCCGTCGCGGTGGCCGTGAGGGCCAACAGCGGCACCCCCTCCAGCAATTGGCGGATCTCGGCGATTTTCAAGTAGGAGGGACGAAAATCGTACCCCCACTGCGAGATACAGTGCGATTCATCTACCACCAGGAGGCAGACGTTCATCGCTTGAAGCTTAATACGGAAAATATCAGAAGAGAGTCTCTCCGGGGAGACGTAGAGGAACTTGTAGTCGCCAAAGATGCAGTTCTCAAGGGTGGCTACGATCTCGTCGCGCGACATCCCGGAATAGACGGCGGCCGCCTTGATGCCCCGCTCCCGCAGGTTGTCCACCTGGTCCTTCATCAATGCGATCAGGGGGGTCACCACGAGGCATATCCCCTCCATGCCCATCACCGGCACCTGAAACGTGAGCGACTTCCCGCCACCGGTAGGCATCAGCCCAAGGGTATCCCTCCCCTCCCATACCGACTGCATGATCTCCTCCTGCAGGGGCCGAAAAGAGTCGTAGCCCCAGTACTCCTGCAGTATCGTATGGAACAGTCCCGATGGCATAGGCGAGCGCTTATCAGGGCTATACGCGGATATCCTTTACCATCAACTGGGTGAATGTCCGGTTCCCGCGCTTGTTTTGCTCGATCGAATAACAGATATCCACGGGAAGCCCCTCTTTGAGGCGGGCAAAATGATCTTTCTGAGAAAAGGCGATACCCTGCACGGGGGTGGTCACGGTTCCGTCAAGCAACTCCAGCTTGATATGGCGGTTACCCCTCCCCACCAGTTTGCTGCCGCCCGCATCGTACACCCCACGGGTAAGAAACACCGGGTTCTCATTTTCTGGCCCATACGGGCTAAAGAGCGAAAGCCCCTCGACCAACTCTTGAGTGATATCAGAAAAGGAGAGGTGAGCGTCTACCGTGATCTGGGGAGACATCATGCGGCTCTCCACCTTATCGAAGGAGAGGGAGTTGAACCGCTCGCGAAACTCCTGCAGGTTCTCCTCCCGGAGGGTCAGCCCCGCGGCGTAGGTGTGCCCACCAAAGTTTTCCAGGATATCGCGGCACGATTCGATGGCCTTGTAGACGTCAAACCCGGGAACGGAACGGGCCGAGCCAGAGATAAAGCCGTTAGACTTCGTCAACACCACGGCAGGCCGGTAATACCTCTCCGTAAGCCTTGAAGCAACGATACCCACGATACCCTTGTGCCACGTTTCGTTGTAAAGTACCACGCTCTTCTGGTTTTCAATATCGAGGTGGTTTTCGATGTACTCGATCGCCTCTTCGGTAATTTTCTTGTCGAGTTCGCGGCGATCCTCGTTGTACTTATCGATATTCTTACTCTTCTCTCGAGCAGTGACCATGTCGTTGGCCAACATCAGATCCACCGCCTCTTTCCCGTTCATCATCCTGCCCGAGGCGTTAATCCGGGGACCTATCTTAAAGACAATGTCGCTCACGGTAATCTTCTTCCGTTGTAAACCACAAATCTCGATAATCCCCCTCAACCCGAAGCTGGGATTGGAGTTGAGCTGCTTCAAACCATAATGGATCATCACCCGGTTCTCGCCCATAAGGGGAACGATGTCGGAAGCGATGCTGACCGCCACCAAATCGAGCAGCGGCTCGATATCAGAAAAGGGAAACCCGTTGCGCTCCGAAAAAGCTTGCACCAATTTGAAGCCAACGCCACACCCCGATAGCTCATCGTACGGGTAGATCGAGTCCACACGCTTCGCATCGACCACCGCCACCGCGTCGGGTAGCTTATCGTCAGGCATGTGGTGATCACAAATGATAAAATCAATGCCTTTTTCTTTGGCGTAGGCCACCTTGCTCACGGCCTTTATGCCACAATCGAGAGAAATAATGAGCGTGACGCCCGTCTCCACGGCATAATCGATTCCTTGAAACGAAATGCCATACCCTTCATCGTACCGGTCTGGAATATAATAATCGATGTTGTTCGTTATCCTTCGAAAGAACTTGTAGACTAAAGCGACCGCAGTCGTGCCATCCACATCGTAATCTCCGTACACGAGTATCCGCTCCTTATCGCCAAGGGCCTTCTCGATTCGACGAATCGCCTTGTCCATATCGGGTAAGAGGAAAGGGTCGTGCAGGTCTTCCAGGCTTGGGTATAGGAACTTCCTTGCCTCTTCTTCCGTCTCTATCCCTTTGTTCAAGAGCAGTTCTACTAATACGGGATCTAAATTTAATTCTTTCGCTAATGCATCTTTTTTATCTTTTTGGTCGGGTGATAGGGTTGAATAATTCCATCTGTACGTCATTTATATCGTTTTTTTTCTTTCTCTCGAAGCCCCCGAAATTGATATCGGGAAGGGTAAACCCCTTTCTGCGAGAGGGGAAACCCTTATCAGGGAAGCGGTGAACAAAAAGCCCGCTGGGGGATGCGCGGCGCTCCACGCGACACCATATACCGCTTCCAATTTGTAAAGATACTACTATTTTTTTGTTTTCAACCATTTATCGTGTAAATAGATTTTAAATTTGCATTTTTCCGGAAGTCGCGACAAACGCGTACCTTTGTCTATTCAATTATCAAGCATGAACGTAGCGGCATTGGTTTCAGGAGGAGTCGACAGCTCCGTCGTGGTACACCAGCTCAAGGAGATGGGCCACGACCCCGTCATCTTTTACATCCAGATAGGGATGGAGGATGAGGAGGGCTACATCGACTGCCCATCGGAAGAGGATATCGAGATGGTCTCCTTCATCGCCAAAAGATACGGTTGCCAATTTGAGGTGGTATCGCTGCACGAGGAGTACTGGGATACGGTGGTGCAGTACACCATCGATTCGGTAAAGCGGGGCTTGACCCCAAACCCTGATATGATGTGCAACAAGCTGATCAAGTTCGGGGTGTTCGAGGAGAGGTGGGGCCACCAGTTCGATAAGATCGCTACCGGTCACTACGCCACTACTGCCGAGCGGGATGGCCGCGCATGGCTCTCCACCGCGAAAGACAAGGTGAAGGACCAGACCTACTTCCTGGGGCAGCTGAACCGTGTACAGGTAGCCAAGCTGATGTTCCCCATCGGGCATCTGCTTAAATCGGAAGTGCGGGCCATCGCGGCGCGGGAAAAGCTCCCCTCGGCCCAACGGAAAGACAGCCAGGGTATCTGCTTCCTCGGGAAGGTGAACTACAACGACTTCATCGAACGCTACTTAGGGAAAAAAGAGGGGCTGATCGTGGAGCTGGAGACCGGCAACATCCTGGGGAAGCACCAGGGGTTCTGGTTTCACACCATTGGCCAGCGGAAAGGGCTGGGCTTGAGCGGGGGGCCCTGGTTCGTGATCAAGAAAGACGTGAACCGCAACATCGTCTACGTCTCCAAGGGGTACGACACGAAGCAGCAATACGGGGAAATAGTTGACCTGCAGGGGTTCCACTTCATCACGATGGATCCCTGGGGGGAGTTTGATGGCGAGAAGGAGGTCACCTTCAAGATAAGGCACACACCGGAGTTCACCAAGGGGAGGCTCTCCCGCGTGGGCGACCTCTACCGGCTACACTCCAGTGAGCCGCAGCAGGGCATCGCGTCGGGGCAGTTCGGAGTGGTGTACGATAACGATGCCCGCTTATGTATCGGCAGTGGAGTGATTGTATGAGCTGTTGCTTGCAGGCTCGACTGACGTAAACTATTTGCAACAAGTGAGAGCAAAAAAACAATATAGCATATTGAATACATTTCGCGAATGAGACGATTTTTAATCCGGATGTCACTTTCTGCCCTTTTCGGGCTCCTCTCCCTCACCAACGGCTTCGCGCAGTTCGAGGGCACCTTCGGGGTTGGCGTACAGGCTGGTTACGGTAGCGACATCAAGAGCGTTGGCGGGGGTGTACACCTGCACTACTACTATACCAACGAGCTGCGGTTCGCCCCCTCGTTCACCCGCTTTATCGAGCGGAAAGGTACCGACATGTGGATGGTAGAGACCGATGCGCACTATATCCTGCCGGTATCGGTTGCGCTATCGCTCTACCCGATCGCCGGTCTCAACTACTCCCAGTGGTCGTACGATGAAACGACGGTAGACCAGGAGATCGTTCCTGCACGAAGGGAGCGGCGACTGGGGGCCAACCTCGGCTTAGGGTGGCAACACGATATAACTTACCGGGTAAGGGCGAACTACGAGCTAAAATACCAATTTATCCGTGACCACTCGCAACTGCTTTTTACGGCAGGATTCGGTTTTTGGTTTTAAGTTCAAGAGAGTGACGTGATCAAGTACCCCACGTGCAAACAAAAAAATGGTGCACGTACAAAAAACAAGGTGTGCAATGGAAAAGGATAAAAGCGGGTTGCACGGTGAAATATGAGATAGGGAAAGACGCATGAAAGATTTTATACAATACGACATAAAGAGTGATAACGCCGTCCTGGTGGGACTCGTTACGCAGGAACAGAGCGAAGAGACGGTGAACGAGTACCTCGACGAGCTGGCATTCCTGGCCGAGACGGCCGGGCTAATCCCGTGTGAACGGTTCATCCAGCGACTCGATACGCCCAACACCGCCACGTTCGTAGGCAAAGGGAAGCTGGAAGAGATCGAGCAGCACGTGGTGGATGAGGAGAACGAAGTGGGGGTGGTAATCTTCGATGACGAGCTATCGGCCCGCCAACTGCGCAATATCGAAAGGGAGCTCAAGGTACGCATCATGGACCGGACCAGCCTGATCCTCGATATCTTCGCGATGCGGGCGAAGACCTCCCACGCGAAGGCGCAGGTGGAGCTGGCCCAATACCAGTACCTACTCCCTAGGCTCACCCGCATGTGGACGCACCTCGAGAGGCAGCGGGGCGGAGGGGGCACCATCATGCGCGGCCCGGGTGAAACACAGCTGGAGACCGACCGCCGGCTGATCCTCGACAAGATAGCGCGACTCAAGAAGGAGTTGGAGAAGATCGATAAACAGAAAAGCGTCCAGCGAAAGAACCGAGGGAAGCTGGTGCGGGTAGCCCTGGTAGGCTATACCAACGTGGGGAAATCGACCCTGATGACGCTGCTCACCAAGAGCGAGGTGTTCGCGGAAGACAAGCTCTTCGCCACGCTTGACACCACGGTTAGGAAAATGACCATCGAGAACCTGCCGTTTCTGCTGACCGACACGGTGGGCTTTATCCGGAAGCTGCCGACCCACCTGGTAGAGTCGTTCAAGTCGACCCTCGACGAGGTACGGGAGGCCGATATCCTGCTACACGTGGTGGATATCTCGCACCCCGCTTTCGAAGAGCAAATCCAGGTAGTGGAGGAAACACTCCACGAGATCGACGAGACAGAAAAACCGACCATCCTCGTTTTCAACAAGATAGACGCCTTCACGCACGTTGAAAAAGAGGAGGACGACCTATCGCCGAAACGAAGGGAGAACTACTCCATTGAAGAGCTTAAGCAATCGTGGCCTGCCAAAATGAGGGAGGAGAGCGTCTTCATATCAGCCCTCGAAAGGGAGAATATCGATGCCCTCAAAGAGATGCTCTACGAGAAGGTAAAGGAGATCCATGTCACCCGCTTCCCTTACAACGACTTCCTATACCAAACGTACGACGAGAACGAATAGAGGCAATGGACCCAGACAGCTTTCAGTACACGCCGCACAACACATGACATTCAGTTTCCGGTACAACGGTATTCAACGAACCGAAAACCGTGAACCGGGAAAACGTAAGTCAAATAACAGTTACCATAGGCGCTACCTTAGAAAAAGACCCCACTCGTGTAACCCAACCATTTGAGCACTGTCTCGCCCCATACCATGATCATCACCCAGCCTATCAACATCATAGTAATACCGAACTTAAAGGTGTCACTCCAACTATAGTGGTCGGTAGCGTACAACAGGGCCGCGGGCTTGCTATTAAACGGCAACACGTACACGTGCTCGATCAACAGGGCCACGGGGAAAGCGAGACTCAGTATCGGTAGGTTGAAACGCTGGGCCACCCCTATCGCTATCGGCACGAAGATAAGCGTCCGCATCGTCTTGCTCTGGAAGATCAGTGCCGAGAAGAGCATGGTGCCGGTAAGAATAAAGAAGAGCACCCAGTAGGGGGTATCCACGGTGATCCCTAAACGGGTGAAAAGGGCATCGATCATCGTACCCGGCAGGTTGGTAGCATCCAACCCGGCACCCAACGTGTACGCGCCCGCCGAGAAGAGCAGCAAGTGCCAGGGAATATCCACGTCATTCCACTTCACGATACCCACCTTGGGGAGCAGGGCCACCACGGCCCCCAGGAATGCGACAGCGGTCTGACTAATACCATGCTGCTTATCGGTAGCCCACAGCGCAAGGACCGCCACGAAAATGGCAATCGCCTTGAACTCCTCCGGCTTCATCTTACCCAGCTTGGCCAACTCCTCCTTTAAGCGGTCGATACCCCCCTCAATCTGGGGACGATCCTCGCCCTTTTTAAGTGGGAAGATCAGCTTAGTACCGACGAACCATCCGATTACCATCAATATGATAGCCAACGGGAAGGCAGCCACGAACCAGTCCTGGTAGCTGAAAACACCCCACCCCATAGCCCCGGCAATCAAAGCTCCAGCCAGTAGATTGGCCCCCGACCCGGTGATGAAACCCGATGCGCCAATATTGATTTGGAACAGGTTTTGAAGGACCAGGTTACGCCCGAAGTTGTTGCGATTATCGCCACCCGTTGCCCCGTAGATGGCCGCGATAACCATGAAAATGGGAAGCAGGATGGTGGCCTTGGCCGTGGTAGCCGAGATAAACGCCGATAGGACGATATTAATGACCATGAAACTGAAGATGATCATAGTCGCGTTTTTCCCGAACCTGATCACGAACCACAAGGCAAACCGTTTGGCCACCTGCGTTTTTACCAGCATGCTCGCCAACACGAAGGAGAGGATATTAAGCCACATCACCGGGTGCCCCAATTGCGCGTAGGCTGTCCGCTCAGTAGTTACGCCGGTAAGCACCACAGCGAGAATCAACACCAAAGAGGTGAGGTAGTTGGGGATGGGCTCGGTAATCCACAGAATTATGGAAGCAGCGAAGATGGCCAACATCGCGTAATTAATCCTGGAGAAGCCCTCGGCACCTAGCTCGGTGAACCGTGAAGCCGACTCTTTCCCCAACAGTGACACATCAAAGGTGTCGAGGAAAGGGATCTGGGCGAACCAATAGATATAAACGAAAGCGAAAATGGCGAGGGGAATACCAATGATAGACATCCATCGCTCGAAACCTGACTTTTTTAACGTCGGCAACCGCTCGATGCGGTAATTGTTCATATCGAGCGGATCGAAATGCTTCTCTCTCTTCATCTCGTTCATTTGGTCTGTTCCCATTGGCTGTAGGGATGTTTCATCAACATCGAATTGTAGTAGCTGGGGTCACCGGTCACCTCGCGTCCCAACCATTCAGGTCTGTCAAACGATGTGTCCTCACTCGGCAGTTCTATTTCGGCGAGTATCAAGCCCTCGTTGTCACCATAAAACTCGTCCACTTCAAAGGTGAAGGGACCCGATTCAACCTCGTAACGGGTTTTATCGATCACACCCGGTTCACAGATAGCCAACAGTTCCTCCGCCTCAACCAAGGGGATCTCTTTCTCCCACTCGTAGCGGGATGCTCCGCTCGCGCTCCCCATCCCCTTTATGGTGAGGAACCCTTTATCGTCTTTCACCCGCACCCTTACGGTACGCTCCGGTACCGATGACAAGTAACCCTGTACGATACGCGTTTGCCTAGCCGCCTCCTGCTTGAAAGCCCCGGAATTGACCAGAAATTTTCTCTCAATCTCTAATGCCATAGCCTATTAATTTGCCAGCGGTTTGTTGATCATTCCTATCACCCGCTTGATCACTTGCAGGTAGTTTATGTTCTCAACCCCTTCGAGTCCCACCTCCCTGATGGTCTTTAGCACATCCTCAACCTCGGTCGACTCTGAGTTGATGGTTTTCACCATAGCCCCGTTAATGTAGACCTCACCCGTTTCGCAGATGGTATCGTTAACCATGTAGCCGTACCGCACCTTTTCCACCACCACCGCCTGCAGGTCGGGATGCTGCTCCACCATCTCCAGGAACTCCTCCAAGGTGTAACGCTCCTGGGTTAACTTGGGTAGGTTATCCACCATGAAAGCAGGGAACACCTTTTCGCTGAGCACACTGGCCGCCATGGGGAAGTCGCCCTTCATCAGTGGGTTCCATTGCTCAAGGCCATCCACCGTCTGCACGTACGTCTTGATATCCATTTTGCCATCGCGTATCTTGGTGTTATTCACATCGTTAGTACGGCTCACGATGTAGATCTCGCTACTGTGCCGCTCCCATACCGCTTCCGGTACAGGGACGGAAAGACGAGCCATCCTCGCTGCCGCATCACGAAAGCAACGCCCAAACGAGCGAAACTCGAACCTGGGTTTCGATATTTGGCCGATCTCCAATTTCTCATTACTCATATCGCCTGCATTTTTTTGGTTTATAATCTTGTCGCATTTTGATGGTGGTATACGGTAGCACGTTACGTACAGTAGCGTCACGCTAAAGCAGCATCACATTTAATGTCAATAGTTTTGGTTCCGCTTACCGCCAAAGTATCACGAAAACCAAGCGGGAGACTGGGCGTTACATCCCGATAGGGGCTTACAAAGCCCGGTCTCCCCTCGATAAAAAACTCAACCTCGCGATTACTCCTGAGGAATGGGGTCGCCCGTATCCGGATTCTTGCTCCCGTTAGTCGGATCGGCTAACTTCCAGTCGCCCGTCCCGTTGGGTATCCTCTGGAACGATTTGGGCGCCGTATCACTGATATTCTTGCCTAGATTCGCCTCATCACCGCGCAAGAAGACACCTAAGCTGACACCGGCAGCCGATTTCAACTCGAACCTCAAGCACTTCTTCGCGGATATACCTGCATTACCCGACAAGAGAGGGTTGTCCGGGTTGTTTTGTATGATCACGATATAGCCATCGGCGGGTATCGAGCCGTTTTCTGCAACGCCCTGC
>JGI24709J26583_10000432_pt1 | contig 35424 bp, 33 predicted proteins | sample BioPla2DNA1_FD_26583 | JGI IMG/M metagenome (IMG submission 26583) | reverse complement strand
TTTAATTAGACCTGTACCTGCCTTCTTAGTAATGTTACCAGCATTAACTGTAGCCATACCAGTAGGAATAGTAAACGCAGTCTGAGCTAAGTCTCTACCTAAACCTTCAGTAATATCTTTACGAGTATCTAGCTCATGGGTAGCAGAGTTACTAAAGATATCTTCACCTGCTGTCTGAGCCAATTCTTCAATAGTCTCGCCTGCATAGTCTTTAGCCTTAGTAGATAATAGACCTTTAAGACCTTGACCTTGCTTAGAAGCTCTACCTGTGAATCTACCCATTGCAGTTTCCCATAGACCTGTCTTAATAGCAGATGAAGTCTTAAGAGAAGTCTTTAAGCTATCTAATGCCTGTTCTTCAGCTTGTTGTACTGTTAAGCCTTTAGCTACTAATTCTTTCTTTATAGAATTAAACTTATCAAGCTGGTCTGTTGTACCGTACTTCTTAAAGTCTTCTAATGAAACATTATCTAAATCTTCATTATTTAAAGCAGTAGAAGCACCAAAGCCAAAGTTAGTTAAATCACCTCCGACCTTCTGACCGAACTTAGTAGCCTTAGTATCTAGCCTCCGATTTGCCCTTTCCATTAAGCTAGGCATCTTATCTATACGCTGTTTAGCATTAAGATATTTAGCTTCTTCTTCGGCATAGGCATTAAGATACTTATCTTTTTCTTTGATATAATCATCAATTTCTTTGATAGAGCTATCCTTAAGCTTCTTTTCTTTCTTGGCTTGTTTTAATAACTTCCCATTAGCTTTAAGGTTTGCAGCTGCTTTCTCTGCTGCTTCCTTAGCAGTAGCTACTCTAGCATCCAGAATAGGTATAGTACCCGAAACGTCATACATCGGAAGATCAGCATCAGTGAAGATATCATAGCTAAGTCGACCACCTTCTTCACTGGATAACCTATCTTTAGCTATTTTAGCATTAGAAAGTAATTCTTTTCTTTCCTGAGATGCTGTCTGAATAAGAGTATCTAATTTATTAGACTGCTGTACTAAAGCTTCTCTTTCAGAAGTAGATATACCTGGAGAGGCTAACTTCTCAGCAATACCTGCCTTAGCAGTCTCAGCTGCCTTCATAGCAGAGGTATACTGAGCCATTTTAGCTTCAGCTGTAGTGGCTAATCTAGCTGTGGCTAGTCCAGAATAAGCAACTTTAGCTATTTTACCAATGAATCCACCTAGTACATAGGAACCAACAATGAAACCAGCAGCTTGAGCAGTATCATCTACCATATCTGTAGCATTGCTATTAGAGAAGTAATTAACAGCTTCTCTACCTAGCTTAGCTAAAGAAGCCATTCCTTCTGATTTACCTTCAGATAGGTCAGATAGGTATTTAGTTTGGTTCCTTTCATCAAAGGAATCATTTCTAGCCTGTCTAGCAAGACGAGATGCATTGTATCCTTCTGAGTGTAGCTGATCTATTCCATTAGCAATAGGCTCAGCTATTTTATCTACACCAGGGATACCACCTACGCCTCTAACAAAACTAGAGACAGCAGTACCTGCTGATTCAAGAGGGTTATAGTTAGATGAGGTATTTGCCTCCATTGCAGGAGCAATACCATTAGTATAGTATGGAGAGGCTAATTCAGGATGCTGATCAATATACTCAGCAGTAGTAGCCATTCCTTTCTCTGCTAAATCTTCACCTAATCTAACCTTATTATAGATATCTGATAATGTAGCCATATTTAATCCTAAAATAAAAAAAAAGTAGTATTAATTCTAATACTACTTTAATAAAAAATAAATACATCTTAAACTTACTTAAGTTTAGTTGGAAGATTAAATGGATCTTTGTAATTTAACCAGAAATCAAATAAAGATGACGCTGTACCAGAGGAATTAGCTATACCTACCATTGTTCCTTTTATTATTTTAGCTTTTTCAATAATATCATCTTCATCAGTTTCATTTGGATTTTGAATAATAGCCAAACGAATAGCCTTATCTGGAATCTGAAGTGAAGGGGTATCATTAAGTTCTTTAATAGTCTTATGATAAACCTCTTCCATTGATTTAGCTTTATCAGCACCAAACTTTTGAGTTAAGGTAGGTATATCAAAGCCTTCCTTACCTTCAATTAAAGACTGATAATTAGTATAGGCAGCAACTAAGCTAGTAGCTGAATTTGCTACAGCAAACTTAGTCTGATATTGTTTAGCTCGTTCTTGTAACTCTATGTTCTTTTTATTATAGGCATTCATATATTGATCGCCTTTAACATAATCGCCTTTATTATAGTATTTTATAGCCTCTAATCTAAGCTCATTATTTTTAGCTGATTCCTGCTTTAACGCAAAACTTTCTTTAGCTAATTTATATATATTTTTTTGTTCTTCTCTGGTTGTGCCTCCTAGATCTTGGTTATTTAATACTTTATTAAAATCAGAAAAAGTCATATCTGATAAAGATAAATTAGAGGCGTTTAGATCTTTAAAGTTTTTCTTTAAATAATTTAATATTTGATCTTTAGCTTCCTTTTGAGCTATATCAGAATAATTATTTTTAATTAAAGTATCTAATAGCTTCTCTCTGTCTGCATTAGTATTAGTCTTTAAATAATCTAATATAAATTGTCTAGCTTTCTTAGAATCAAGTAATTCTCGTCTTGGTTTTAAATCACCTAAGATACCAAATCTTTCTAGCCTTGTATTTGTAGAGTCTTTTACAAGGGATTTTGTTAAGATATTTAATAATGCTTCTTTATCTTGTTTTTCTTGGTCAGATAACTTTTCATCTTCGGTATAAAGCAGAGCATTGGCTTCATTTTGATCCACATCTAGTTTATTTACCTCGTCATTCCATGCTTTAAGTTTCTGAACATCTTCATCTGTAAATTTAGCTAAACCTGTATTTGTTTCTGTTAGCTCTTTAGTAGTATCGGTACCCATAGATAAACCATAGAATAAACCTATTCTTTGTAATGCTTCTGGGTCTATTCCAAATGTGTTAGCTGTTTTTGATAAAGCTTCATAGGTAGAAACATTTGGGTTTTTAGCTCTATATTGTATATACCAAGATTGAGCTTCTTTAGCTAATCTATCTCGTTTAGTATTATCTAGCTCAGCTTGTAATCTTGCTCTCTGTAAAGCATTAGTAGCAAGGCTATCTTGTAGAGTAGCCATCTCAGTAGGTTTAACATGCTTCTTAGTAATATCATCATAACCCTGAGTTAAAGCTTCAGCCTGCTTAAATAGATTCATATTATTTGTAGCATGAGCCAAGTTAAAGAGATTATTAGCTTCAGCAGCTTTATTGGCTCCTTCCCAATCTAGCTGCTGTCTATTTTCAGAAGCTTCTGCTCTTCTATCCATGTTCTCTCGTAGGATAGCTTCCTTTTCTGCATTTCTGGCTTGTAGTGCAGCATTGATAGCATTGGCTGATGTCCAAGAGTTAATAGTACCAGAAGCCTGTTTAAAGGCTTCATCAGGAGATAAACCACTAGCTATACCATTAGCAAAGGCAGCTGCTAAATTATTATTAGCAGAGGTTCGCATGGTAGATTTAAAATCAGTAAAACCCTTATTAGCAGTTTCTGATGCTTCTTTAGATAGCATAGCAGCCATTCTTAATAGATCACTACCATCTGATATATTAGGCTGGTGTATGTTTAAAGATGTAGGTAAATTTGCCATATACTACCCCGCTACATTAGACCATGAAAGTTTATCTTTATCTGCTTGGCTTCTAGCATCTGATTCAGACTTACCAGCATATGAATATCTACCTAAGTAATTATCAGTTAATGCTTGGTTATACATCTTAGTACTTAGAGCACCACTCTGATTATAAGCATTAACATTAAACATATACTGTCTTTTAGCCTGATCTAATGCTTGCTGCATCATTTTTTTCTGCTGTAGAGCATTCCATACGTTAAATAAGGAAGAGCCCATACCTACGATAGTAGCTGCATTATTTAAAAAACCAGTATAGTTAGTATTATTATTATTATTATTATTTAAGGTTTTATTTAGGTTAAAAGACTGTTCAGCTAAAGCCTTACCATAGCCAGGGTTAGCATACTGAGGTGCTCCTGGAATAGCACCAGCTTGTAATGTATTAGTAGCACCAGCATATGGATTAGTAGTAGCTGGACTAGAAGAATCTCCTGCTAAATACTGTTTTAATTGTTCCCACCAGTCAAACATAATTAATCTCCTTTAAACTTATTCTTTAGGGTTAGCATAGAATTAAATCCTTAAGATAATTGTAGTTGTAGATACTGACCCATATCCAACGGATCGTTGATGTAAGCATCGTAAAATAAAGATGACCAATTCGTAAGCGTGTCGTTCCATGTAGATATAGGAACAATGCCATCTGTACAAGGTTTACTACTATTTAATAATAAACCATTTATAAAAACATTAACATTAAAATTAGAATTAGGTTTAGACATAGCCAACATCTTCTTAGATATTAAGTCCATCTGACTAGTGTACTTAGTCTTAGCTTGTATACCCTTATATTCTATTTGTAATTGTTCTGCTTTTAGTTTATTTAATTTTTCATTTTCACTATCAATGTAAACATTTGATGCTGTTGCTACAGTAGAACCAGTAATAGATAAAGCATTACCATCTATGCAACCGCAATAATACATAGCTACTACAGTAGCTACTACTTGGAATACCTGACCAATAAATGAATCTCCAAATATAGCTTTAGCAGTAACTTTTATTACAATAGCAACGGCTAGAGCAATTACTAATTTACATATTGCTACTACAACAGCTGCTACAACACTACCAACTACACCACCAATAAGTGCACAACCTGCCGAACCTATACCTGCACCTGCAGGAGGGCAGAATATAGATACAACAATAGCAATAATAATAATAATGGCTGCAAGAATATATCCAACAAATTTTTTCCATCTTTTAAAATGTACTCTATCCCATTTAAAATATTCAGATACTACATATAAACCAGACCTCATTAAATCATTTAATTTAAATATACCCATTCGACGCATATTAACTAAATCAAATGGAATAATAAAACCTGATTCATCATCAGCAGACTGCATTTTTATTTCAAATTTATTACCTAATTGAACGTTACATACTAAATTATGATAAATATTTTGAATACCTACATATACTGAACCAGCACACTGCTTTAATAGACCTACTAACTTAGAAGTTTCTCCTTGTATTGGATCATATAAAGCACCATATACTGGGACTTTTACTATTTCTCGATGTTTATGTTTTACTTCTTGGATTTCTTCATCATAGTAAACAATATCTCCTGTATTTACTGCATCCCATCTTGCACCAATACGCTGACAACTTACTGAGTAATTACTTAGTATTCCTCTTGGATCAATACCAGAACCAGAATAACCTACTGGATTTATATAAATTAAACCAAACATGATTATTTCTATATAAGTCTTATTAGTATTTTGATATCTAAAACTTACTCCAGAGCATCTACTATATATGGCAGCCCTATAAGATTTAGTAGTTTTTTCAGTTATTGTAGTAGATGTAGGACAAGGCGTACCTTTGTAAGTACTAGGAGCTATATAATAGTCTCCTACTTTGGCTCCTGAGAATGCTATTCCTTCTACTTGATGTTTCCAAATACCTGTCCAAGCCATGCCTCTCTGTACTATATTAGAGGAGTCATACCAAGTTAAATATCCGTATAATCTGTATAGATAATTAGAATAGCCTGCCCAATAATCATAGATATCTCCATCTGAATATCCTCTAGCGTCTCTCCATTTCTCATAAATAAAATTAGCAAAGGTAAACCAATATCTTTTAGCAGCAGGACTAGGATGGGATAGAGATACTCCAGTTAAAACATATTGATGTTTAACATCATAACTACTACCATTTTTTACTGCCTTTAATAAATCTGAATAGATTGTTTTACCATTAAAAGCTTTATATAAATATTTAGAGCTTAATTTAGCTACCTGAGAATTACTGCTTATAAAATTACCATAGTTTTTAAGAGGGAGACATGGAGCAGGAATCACAGTAGAAGATGCATTAATTCTAGCATCATTAATAATTACTTCTTTTAATTTCTCAGGAGTATCTTGATTAACAGGATGAACCAAAGCACCATATTTAATTACAATACCTGTATCAGTTTTAACTGTATAAGAATAGGTAACATATATTACTGTACTGCTTGCTGCTTCATAATTAGCGTATTGGGTGCTTCTCACATAATCCATTTTAAATACATCAGTCTGCATAGAATAAAGAGTGTCGTAATATATAATTTCTTTTTTAAAAGCATCTTCGCGATGAGTAAAGTGCTTCCACCAAGAATCTTGATTACGCACATAACGAGTATAGCTCTGCTTAGTTAAAATACTCTTATTTGCTTCTATTTTGACCTCTGTGGCATCAGAGTTATTAAAGATGACCTTACCTATTCCTGTATTCATATCAAAGGTTACAGAGTAAGAATAGGAGCTAAATAGGCTATTGTAATTTTTATATAAATAACACTTAACTGACCAAGCTAAATCAAATACAGTAATATCCCAATTTTGAATAGATAAGCTTTCAGCTTCAGGGTGAATAGAATGGAGATACTCCAATAAAGGAGTTTCTACAGATAATTTAGAACCTTCGTATAAGCTATTTAAATTATATCTAAAACCAAGTAATGACCCAAGTTGAGACCTATAAGTCCATCTAATTGCAGCTTTTAATTTAGTAGCAGAGTTATCTAATAAACTATCCTGAAAATACTGATTCCATTCTTTAGTATTGTAACCAACCATATAATTAGTTATTAAATCAGGAAACCATTTAAATTGTTTTTGAACTGCATCTGCTACTGAACAAACAGAAGTACCAAAATTATAGAAGTCATAATGAGCCATTACTTATACCTCCTAACTAGGGGTAGAACCATTAAGATTATTAGTAGAACCAAGAACAGTAGGAAGGTTAGTATTAGCATATACCTGATCTACAATCTTATTTAGAGCATTCAGGTTCATAGACTCAGGAGTCTGAGTAGCTTCATCCACACCCTTAGTTACAGTCCAAGCATTAGCAGCGATATTAGCTGCATCTATATTAGCCTTCTGCTTAAAGGCAATAATTTGCTGACTCATAACATCCTTCTGCTTACCTGATGTACCTACTACAGAAGTACCATCAGTACGAGTATTTAATGTAGTACTACGAGCAGATTCTAGTTGTTCCTGAATAACAGATAACTGTAACTTAGTATTAGCATACTGAGCTGCTAGAGTACTGGTTTCAGCCTTTAATTTAGCTAATGCTACCTTAGCATTTAATACTGCTACTGTAGAAGCAATAGCTTGCATCTGAGCATTGATACCAGTAAGGTATGTCTGATCTTTCTTTAATACAAATTCTACTGCTTGCTGTAAAGCCATCTGTACTGCTGCGATATATGTAGTAGCATAGTCTGCACCTACAATACGACCTTCAGAGAACTCTTTCTCTAAGTGTTTACCAATAGCAGACATAAATACATCAAAAGCACCAGTACCATCTGGGTCTTTAGTAGTTACTTCTGGTACAGATACAGATACAGTATAGTTAACTAACTTATCTAATAACTCTTTAGGAATCTCATATTTAGACCAATCAATATTGTCATCAATAATAAGATTTAACTCTTTAGTTAAGTTATAAAATAACTTCTCCGATGTAACATCACCTGCTTGCTGTGGAATATTAGTATCATCGAACCAATCATTAAAAGTAGGTTTTTCCATAGTATCCTCATTTAAAAAAGCCCTCTAAGTGAGGGCTTGTTATTAATCAATTCTATTACCAGCTGCCTGCTCTTTAGCTAGCTCTTGTAATTCTTCTGCTGTTAATGGCTTCAGAATCTCAATATTAAATTCTGGTAGCTCTCTGGCTCGAGTAGCCTGATTAAGATTATTACCCTTAGCTGCATCAATACTGATATATTTCTTATTAATTAACATTCTATAAATACAGTAAGGAATATGATATGACTCAGCAGCCTTACCTCTAAAAGGTACATACTTAGTAACCTTACCAATTAACTGATTAGCTACTGTATAGTAGTCACCCTGTAAATCTCTCTTTGCTGGATCGTTATTAGAAATACGGCATCTAATTAGTCTAAGGGCTTCCTTACGTACATCTGTTCTTAATCTAGCTTGCTGTTTCTGTTTATCTGATACTGGATCAACTTCAATAGGCTTAATCTCTACAGCTTCAATCTTCTTACGTAGAGCTTCTGCTCCAATATTAGGAGAGAATGAAATACCTAATTCTTTAGCCTTAAGCTTTAATTCTTCAAGTTCAGTTGCCATTTATAAATCCTCTTTAATAAAAAACCCGTGTACATTTACACGGGTTAATCTTAGCACAATAAATTAGTCTTTAGCTACAGTCTTGATAAGAGCGATACGCTCAGGTCTCTTAATAAGAGTACCATACCAGAACTTCATTGATGCGAAGCCTGTCTCACCATATGGATCGTTTCTATCAGCTGTTTCAGAACCAGGCATCTTAGTAGTAATCTGGAACTTAACTGACTTACCATCAGTCTGGAAACCAATAGTAGAGAATGAATCAGAACCAACAACTAAGATAGGATAAATATCATACTTACCATCAGTAGCACGGTAGCCCTTATTAGCCTCAGTCTCTAAAGCACCTACACCTGCCCAATGCTGCATTTCTGGTACTTCTACAAATCTGAAGTGGTCAATAGAACCAATTTCACCATTAAGTACAGTAGTACCGCCTGCATACTTCTCTACAGGAACAAATGCAGGATTACCGAATAAATCCTTCATGGTCTTTAGAGTAGCTACTAATTCTGAACCAACATAAGCTATACGAGCGGCTGGAATAGTCTTAGTATCAATTAACTGAGTACCAGTAATAATCTTAGTATCACGAGGACAACGGTTATCTGTTAAGATCTGGTCTAACTGCATTAAGGTTCTGTAATCTACCTCAGTAACAGCATCGCCTTCACCAGTAACCTGGTCATCAGATACAGCTACCTTACCTGGATAGATAACTGTACCAGCAGCGTTTAATAAGTCCTTCTGAAGCATATCTTCAGTTAACTCTGAAGCACCATTCATTAACTCACGAGATAAGTGAGATTGTAACTGAGCATCAGAATCAAAGTCTAATGACTCCTTTGAGAACTCATAGAACCAACCAAACTTATTGATTGAACCTTCACGAGCCAAACGAGTAAAGCCTACACGGTTAACTCTACCACCATTCTCACCTAATACTGGGAGCTTAGATACGATAGTACCTATGTCCTTAGATGAACCATAGAGGTTACCATTCTCAATCTTAACACCCTTAGCATCAATACCCTGATCGTTAACGTTTCGATCATCTAGTAAAGGAATATACTGATATACCTTTACTGCTTTACCCATATGCTTAGGCATATCAATAGTAGAAGCTAACTGCATGAATACTTGAGTTCTACGAGCATCAGTTAAAGCCTTCTTAATCCAAAAGGAGGTATTCATCTGCTTGGTATTAGTACCCTTATCGATAGAAGCTGGCTTCCCATCAGGTGCGTTATAATTTAAACCTGTAAATGTTTCAATTGCCATAATTAAAGTCCTTAATATCTAACATTACCAAATTGTTTTTCGAACTCTTCATCACTCATGGATAAGTAATTAGGAGTAGTACTTGTTACTTTAGAATTGCTTATCTTAGTAGGATTAGCTGATTTAGCTTGTCGAGAATTAGCATATCCTGTAGGAGCAACTCTAGGCTGAGAAGTGATAGGTTTATTCTGATGTTCTGCCAGCTGAGATTGTAACATTGGGGTACCTACCCGTTCGTATGCATCTAAGAAACTCATGTTAGCTGGAATAGTACCTAACATTTTCTGGCGAGTAATCTCATCGCATACAGTCTGGTAAAAACCTGCTTGTACTTGTTCATGCAACATTTGCATTAACTCAGGACGCTCAATTAATTTATGCTGACTTTGTTCATCATAAGAATCAAACATCTTAGCAGTAGCACTGCCTTGTTCAGTAGAACATAGATTCTCATAGACATCTTTAAATTTAATATAACCATCTGATACTAAATGAGTACCTGGTTTATATTCACTAGCCTTATCAGTATCAATATCTAAAGGGTCGATGTTATTATCTTTAAGGAACTTAGATACAGCAGCACTATCACCCTTTTGTAAATCAATTAAGAATGATAGCTTATTCTCATCAAGAAGGTCATTATCTTTCAGCATAAGGGCTGCCTTACGGTAAGGTGCTAGTTCTTGCATCTTCTTAGTATAATTAGCACCCTGCTGAATTAGTTTAATGACTTCATCTTGAGATTTTAGCTGAATGGTATGACCATTAGCCTTAATTGGAGCCATAACCGTATCATAGAAACCTTTGTAATCAATTTCTTCATTACTTGGTTCCTGATTATTTTCTTTTATATCAGATTCTTTTTGATTGTCAACATTTTCTGAATTATCTGCAGAATCTGTAGACTCTGGAGTATTCTCATCAGAAGCTACAGATTTTGTAACTTCAGTCTGAGTATCCTCAAATTCTGAACCAGAAGAAGTAGAATCTTCCTGTTCTGGTATTTCAGACATCTTAGCAATTTCTTCATCTGAAGCTGTATAAATATCAGTCATTTGTTTCCTCATCTATTTCATTAAGTTGTGACTTGGCTTGTTCAGCCTTAACAAGTAACCCATCTAAGTAATGGGTAAATATACTAGCCCCCTTAGCTTTAAGTAGATAATCTTCTCTTACATCTAAAGGGATTTTAGTATCTGTACTATTCTTTAGGTTATAAAGAACATAATCCTTAGTATAACCATCTAGAATAAATTCTTTAAAGTCTTTATTATCTAAAAGTGATTTTAATCGTTTACCTTTATCAATTTCTTCTTTTAGATATTCTTTATATTTCTCCATATCTTCACTAATCATATAAGTTCCTCAATGGGTCTGCCTCACCGAAGTTACCTTTACCTTGTCTTGTACCTTGCTGGTCTAACATCTTCTGCTTCTTAGTAGACAATACATTATAACCAATAGCAGCATCAATATCTCCAGCAATCTCATCTTTCTTACGACTCTTAAGAATAGACTTGGTAACCTCAAGATCTTGGTTAGCATTAGCCTGAGCTCTTTGCTTCTCCATATCATGCTGATGAGCAGTACCATCAGCAAGCTGAGAAGCTTCAACTCTAACCTTAGCAGATTCAGCTTGTAGCTTCTCTGTTCTAGCGTTAATAAAGTCTATCTTAGCAGCGTCTTCTTGAACCTCTAACTGTCTCTTCTGTTCCTCTATTGGATCAGGCTGAGGTCTATAGTTTCTTAACTCTTCTGCTAGAGCAGGCATACGCTTAAGAGATGCTATCTCTGCTAAGATCTTAAAGGTAATAGCAGGATCAATATTAGGACCTATAGTCTGTAACATAAAGCCTAAATCCTGAGCTTTATTCTGATCCATTTCTACAGTATTGATATCTACTTTTAGATCAAAGTTACCTTTAATATCTTCTCTCTTTATCTCTATGAACTCTTTATTAGTTACTCTAATAACTTCTTTATCTGAGAGGAATACAGCATTCATAGCGATAATCTTATTACCTACTTCACAGATACCATAAGCTAATCTTCTTAAGATAGCTGTTTCTCTCTTAGTAGCTGCATCTATCATACCTTGTATACCAGCAGCTACATTACCATAGGCATTACCAGATAATCCTCCAGAGAAAGACTTAACACCTGTTAAGGCTTCTGCATCAGAGTTAAGCATCTGTAGATAACCAATAACACTCTGAGGTAATTCATTAAAGGAATGCTCTATATAGCCTAAATTAGGAGGAAGATTAGGGTTAAATTCATAATCTTCACCATTTTCAAACCTACGCTTATTCAATGGGTCTAGCATACCTTTAGCAAAGCCTTGTTGAGCATTAGCTGACCTTGCTAAGCTATCTACTAATCCTCTAGTAATAGCACCCATAATCTGTTGGTTTTCTTCTAATAATTCGCTATCTGGCTCACCATATAAAGACCTCTTAATAGGTAAATATTGAACCAAGACAAAAGGAAGTTTACCATCAGGGAAAGGATTCTCTTCCATTCTAATCATTACATTACCAATCCAAGTAGCTACTATAGGTACTAGGTTACCATCCCTATGGATATCATAATAACCCCAGTATTCATAAGCTACTACCTTACGTCTGAGTAAGTCATCTTTAAAGTTTTCATCAGACAATGAGCTATGCTCACCATCATAGGAAGGGTCATTACCTGACCAGTTGACCTTATCTAAGTTGGTGTATATACCTGCTTTTTTGCACTCAGCCTGATTAGTCTCAAAGCTTAAGATAACAAATAAAGCATCATCAAAGTTACCATTACAAGTAGGATCGATATAAACATTTTTAGTATCCAGAATTTTAACAATAGGTTTATTTTCAATTACTTTCTCAGATTCAATAATCTGAGTACCAGACAGTTGAGCCATCACTGGCTCACCGAATTTGCTAGCGTACTCAATAGATGCCTTTATTTGGTCGTCTATCTTTTCATCATATTCTCTAGGATTAGTTTGTCTTAGTTCTTGAGCTTTCCGTAGGATTTCTAAGTCTTGAGGGTTATCTATTGGGTAGTAGTCGTATACAGGAACTTCTTCAGGTACAGTAACAGTTTGTCTATCCCAGCCTACCTGTATAATACAGGTGCCTTCGTCTACTACTGTACGTACATAATTATCAATAAAGCTTACCTTATTAATTTTAGTATCAAATTGATAATTTAAAAGTAATTCATTCTGTTTAGCAGCATCTAAATCTTCAAATGTTCTAGGGGATACTGTGAAGATTTTATCACTATTTAAGAATGGTTCTGATAAAGCAGGGTATCTCCATTCAGCTTGTCTTCTTACTAGCTTAGGTTGTACTGATGATCTGCCCTTAACTTTTTTAGGCTTTGCAGAACCAGAGATAGTTAATAGGTTATTCCATTTAATTATCTTATGAGTCTGCTCATCATGAGACTGTTTAGCTAGTTCTAAGTCTCTTTTTAATATTTCTACTGTTGGCTCATTCTGCCAATTAGTAATAGGTTTAGCTTGCATAGCTTCAAATTCAATCATTATTTATTACCTTTATTAAAGAATTATAGTTCTCTCTTAATACCTTTATTTGGGAGTCTCTGAGTTTAATAGTGTCTCTGAGTTCTCTAACCAAAGAGACGCCTTCTGTAAGAGATCTGTCGAGTCTGCCTGAGAGATCTGCAAGAGCTGAGCATCCTTTGCTATCTGTGGCTTTACGTTGATAAAGCATTGCTCTTTGTTCTGACTGCTGCAACCTGCTAGAGTAAGAAGACTCAAGCTTAGAAATAGTATGTATATAATCTTCTCTTGCTTGAGCATACTCTGCTTTAACTTTATTAAGGTCTTCATTATACTGTGTTTCCTTAGCTCTATACTGAAGCTGTAATGATGAAATCTGGTTTAAATACTGGACTTTCTCTTGGGTATATTCAGCTGTTACTTTAGCTTTACCCGCATGATAACCATAACAATAGGAACCAAGACAGCAAATACATACTCCTATGGTTCCATAGAGTAATACTTTATAAAAGAGCATAAGCCTTTTCCCATGTATCTTTAGTTAATACTTTAGCTTCTGGACCATTCTCATAACTAGCAATAGCTTTACCTAAAGCTATCATAGTACTTTTATTAAAGGTAAGCTTTTCAGTAGTACCTTTACCTAAAGCATTAGCTACATACATGATATAAGCTGAAGTATTGTTCTCTGTAGGAGGAGCCCACCTATTGATAATATCATTAATTGTAGTAAGGTTGTATTTCTTTACATAAGTACTAAGAGTCTTTAGTAAAGCCCTACAACCATACTCATTACTGATAAATACACAGAAAGCAGGATCTGTCTGATCTTTAGCTAGACCCTGCCACTGGTCACCATGGCGGATATTACCAGGATTACGGTTTCTAATTCCACGAGCTGTCATGGTTATCTCCTTTAAATTTTAAAAATGTTATTCAAATATTTCTTTAAAAGATATAAACTTCTAGACCCGATATTTCCACAGATAGTAGAAAGAATGAGTCCTTGGTTTTCTGTCATATTATAATCAGCATACACCTTAAACAGTAAAAAACCTAAGAATGCTGCTACGAATAAATCAAGTATAAGGTATATAAAGTTAGCTTTATTAGTTTCTTTATATAAGTTCACATATCTTATAAGGCAACCTGCACATGAGCAAAAGATAAAAATTTCCATATTTATACCTAATTATTATTTTGGAGGATTTATGCAAATATCTAAGAAAGATGGTATTGAAGAGTGGGATAATAGCCAGATTATAGAAGCTATATTATTAGCTGCTGATCGTGTTAATTTTCCTATGCAAAAGACTGTATGTAATCAGATAGCAGAGTCTTGTAAAAAAGAAGCAAGTAACCTACCCGATATTACTACGGCAAAACTTCACCCTATTATAATTAACCAACTTAAAAAGTTCGGATACAACCAAGTAGCCGATGCCTATCAATCCTATAGAGATTTTAAGGTTAGCCAGCATATTCAACAAGAAAAATTAGCTCAGGAAATCGATAAGATTCTGAACTTAGGTGACCGTGAAAATGCTAACTTTGATAGTTCATTAATCTCTACTAAAGGCTCCCTTATTAAAGGTGCTTACACGAAGGAATTATACCAACAAAACTACTTATCAAAAAATGAAAAGTTCCTTATAAAGAGAGGGGATATCTATATTCATGACCTTAGAGATATGATCTTTGGTAGTATTAACTGTTGTCTATTTGATATGGCTAACCTACTGAAAGGTGGTTTTGTCATGTCTGAATTAGCTTATACAGAACCTAACTCTGTACTCTCTGCTTTACAGGTTATAGGTGATATTACCTTAGTAGCTACAGCTCAACAGTTTGGTGGTTTTACTATACCTGAGGTAGATAAAGTATTACTGCCTTATGTATATAAAACATTAAACAATAATACTGAATACTATAAAGATAAAGGCGTTGAACCCCACTTGGCTCATCAGTTAGCTACTGAAGATGCCAAGAAGGAACTATTACAAGGATTCCAAGCATTAGAAGGTAAGCTTAATGCTGTACCATGTTCTAGAGGTGACTTTGCTTTTACTACTTTAACCTTTGGTCAATGGAAAGTAGATTCATCAGAGACTGATAGATATTGGTTATCTGAAATAGGTAAAGCTTTACTTAAAGTAAGACAAACAGGCTTTAATGGAATACCTGTATTATTCCCTAAGTTAGTATATCTCTATGATGAGAAACAGATAGCTGAAGATAATTACTCAGATGAATTATTTAATGAATCAGTTAAATGCTCAGCTAAATGTATGTATCCAGATTATCTATCTCTTACTGGTTCCTTATATAAAAATAAGGCAGCTCAAGAATATATTAACTATGGTACTATCATTAGTCCTATGGGCTGTAGGGCTTACCTATCACATTGGGAAGATCCAGAGACAGGATTACCTATTACTACAGGTAGATGTAACATAGGTGCTGTATCTCTAAACATTCCTTTAATTATTGCTGTGGCTCAAAAGGAGTTTGCTTCTTCATGGAGAACTCAGTTCTGGAACCTATTAGCTGATAGGTTAGGGGTAATCAGAAAGTTCTTACAGAAGAGATATAAATTTATTAGTAAACAGAAGGCATCTAATAATCCTCTAGCTTTTATGCAAGGTGGATTCTATAAAGGAACCAAGAAGAGAAATGAATGTGTTGGTGATTTAATACAGTATATGACTGCTTCTTTCGGTATTACTGCTTTACATGAAGCTACTGTACTATGGACAGGTAAATCTTTATATGAAGATAAAGCTCAGTTTGCTAATAAGGTAATAGATTTTATTAGTGCTAAGGTTAATAAGTTTAAGGAGGAAGATGGCCATCTATATGCTTTATATGCTACACCTGCAGAAAGCTTAAGTTCTAAACAGGCTCAGCAGTATAAAGACTACACTGGAGATGATCGCTTTGGTGAGTTCTTCTCTAATGGTTTCCACTGTCATGTATCAGAAGATATTACCCCTATAGAAAAACAAGATACTGAATTTGAAGCTTTCCATAAGGTAGCAGGAGGTCATATTCAGTATGTACGTATTGATAACCCTGAGAATATAGAAGCTGTTAAAGCTATTATTATCAGAGGTATGAATATGGGATTCTATCAGGGAATTAACTTCGATATGCTACATTGTAAAGACTGTGGTAAAGATGCTATTAATGCAGGATTTGTATGTCCTCATTGTCATTCTACTAATACTACAGTTATCAGTAGAGTATGTGGATATTTAGGTTATTCTAATATCAATGGAACCAGTAGAATGAATGAAGGTAAGATGGCTGAAATAGCTCAAAGAAGGAGTATGTAATGAATTACATCGGACTAAATAAGTACGATACAGCTAATGGTCCAGGGATCCGAGTATCCCTGTTTGTTAGTGGTTGTACCTTAAGATGTAAGGGTTGTTTTAATCCTGAGTCATGGAACTTTAAGGCAGGCAAAGAATTTACTGAAGAAACCTTAAAACAACTATGCTCATATTTAGATAAAGATTATATCCAAGGTTTAAGTATTCTAGGAGGAGAACCTCTAGAACCAGAGAATGAACCAACTGTATCTGCTATCTGTAGTACAGTTAAGCATTTCTACCCTAATAAGACTATATGGCTTTGGACAGGTAAAACCTATGATATAATTAAAGACCTTCCAATTATGGAATATATAGACACTGTAGTAGCAGGCCTTTATGAACAAGACTTACATATTGACCATTGTTATTATGGTAGTTCTAATCAACAGATTATTCATTTAACAGGAAATAAAAATGGCACCAAAGAAACTCAAGATTCAGTTTAAAGTAGGACCTAATGGTATTATCCCATGTAAAGCTCATGCTTCAGATGCAGGCTATGACCTATATGCTTCTGAAACTGTACTGCTATGGGGCAATAGACCTAAGAAGGTAACTACTGATATTTCAGTAGTATTACCTCCCGATACTGTAGGTGATATTAGACCTAGATCATCACTTAATGCTAAAGGTGTTAAAGTAGCCTATGGTACTGTAGATAGTGGTTATAGAGGAGAGCTTAAAGTAGTAATGTCAGCTCCATTCTACAAAGTACATAAGGGAGACAAGATTGCTCAGTTAGTAGTCTTACCTTTAGCTAAAACTACTTCTGAAGTTGTAACAGAACTACCACCTTCCGATAGAGGCGAAGGTGGGTTTGGTTCTACTGGTAAATAACAAATAAGCCCTCATTTGAGGGCTTTTCTTTAATATGTACAAACTATCCAATTATTATTTAACAGAGCAGGAGTATTAGGTAACCATTCAACAGGTTCCTTATCCTTCTCTACTAGAACCAATCGAGTAGGTACAGCATTTACCTCACTATACGAAGACCAATCCCATTTAATATATTTATCTTTCCACATAGCAAGTTTCATACAAAATTCAGGATGCTCTTTAATAAATTCAATAGCTTTACCGAATGAGATTTCCATAATGACCTCCAAAGATAATGGGAAGCAATCTAGCTTCCCATTATATTACATTTTAGATAAATGTCTTAGGTCATGTACATTATGCAGTATCTCTAAGCATTTCTTTATAGTATGAACTTCTTCTTCTTCTGTAGCATGGCTATCTTCTGATATATCCTGATAGATTAGTAAGTAAGCACATCGCTTACATTGTTAATGTTAACTATGAGGACTATATAAGCAGAAACTAAAGAAGGGTTAATTTCTGATAAAGATTAGCAGTGATTTCTAGAAGATTTTTTAAGTCTTCTTTCTCTACTAATACAGGATTCTTAAATACTTTAGTAGGGTTATCTGAACCAAGAACATCAGGATTTACTGTGGTCTGTATCCATAGTAGAAACTCGCCTAAATATAGTGAGTCTTCTATATCGGGTAAGTCCTGTACTTTTACCCAGATAACCTTTTGATACCCCTGTACAGTCTTAATTTTATGTATCTTCCATGTATTTATAGGTAGCTTTCTTTTATAATAACTAGGGTTTTTTCTATGTATTACTTTGCACAGATCATGTAAGACTACCCAGATTGATTTATCATCTGTACGAATATGTATTCTTACAGGGACATCATGGTATAGCAAAGTTATAAACTTTGCAGGAGTAGATATAGGAAACATATAACCACCTTTAATAAAGGAACTATTTATGAAATTAGGAATAGCAATAGCCCCATTAAATAAAACAAATAGTGCTAAAGATGTATTAGATAAAATACATCTTCTTGAGGAATTACTCAATAGGCGATTTGATTTTATAGAAGGCATAAATAACCCTTCAATCATGCATGAATTAATTAAGCATTATCCTTGTTATACTCTTGGCTCTTTAATCCCTAGAACAGATATAGATATAGTAGAGCAGTTTATGAATGCTTGTTATCTAGCTAAAGAGCTAGATATTAAATATCTAATGTTTGGGAACCAAAAGGTAAGAGAGTATGTAGCAGAGGGTAAATATAAGTTAAGCCTTCAACAGTTATATACAGGTATGTTTGGTGTTTGTTCTCATTTAGGTTTAGAACTTATGTTTGAGCCTCTAAAGGGAACTTACCCAGGTACTCTATCTGAAGTAGTATGCCTACAGAATACGTATAATGTTTCTAGTATGCATATCTGTCTTAAGAATACAGATATCAATTCAGATATACTAGATATTGTAATGCCTAATACTATTCAGAACTGTCATATTTCCTTGGCTCTATATCTTAAATATTATGAGTCAATTAAACACTTAGACAGAGTTACATTGGAGTTATAGATGAAAACAATAGGTGTAGTGGGAGCAGGCTTCTATGGAGCGTATATAGCCCTTAAATTAGCAGATAAAGGACATAAAGTAATAGTGTTCGATCCAGAGGATAATACTCAGTCTGCTACTTTACATTGTCAGGCTAGACTACATAGTGGAATGTTCTATGTTAGATCGCTTACTGATTTAAGATCATGTGCTCGTAACTTTACTAAATTCTTTAAGTTATTTAAGCCTTATATTTATACAGGGTTTAATTCTTATTATTTAATAGATAAAGACTCTGAAGTATCTTTTGATGCTTATAAGCAGATCTGTAAAGATAACAATCTATCTGTTAAAGAAGTATCCCTAGATTATGTAAATAAACACTCTATACAGGGTATTCTTAAAGCCAATGAGTTTAGTATTGATACCGAGGGTCTTCTCTTTAATTTAAGGGATAAATGCAAGAATCACCCTAATATTGAATGGGTACAAGATACAGTTACTTCCTTGAACCAAGAAGTAATGATTATTGCTGGCTTAAAGATATATAAAGTAGATACCTGTATCTTAGCTTCGTATGGTAATAACTTTAAATTATTAAAGAATTTAGGTTATCCTGTAGATCATCTTACCTATCCACTACCTGTATTAAAATTTAAAGATAACCTTCCTAAAGACTGCCATGCAGTAGTAGATGGTGACTTCTGGTCTTCTATAGTTAAACAAGATTATAAATTACTAACCAGTAAGGTTAATATCAATGATGTAAACTACGGAGATAAATGTATAGATTTAATGCAGAAATATATTCCAGAATTAGAAGTAAAAGTTCTAGATATATCTATAGCTAAGAAAGCAGTTATGAAAGGAACCAGAGAAGCTAAGATTACTAAGTATGGTAATATCTATGCTGTATTCTCAGGTAAACTAACTAATATATTTGATATTATTAACCAAATAGAGAACTTAGAATGAAGAGCTTGGACTTCTTAAAATTAATTTCTTTAGAAGGCATTAAAGACATTGATTATGCTATCACTACTAAGTGTAATTTAAACTGTAAAGGCTGTAGAACCAAGAGTCCTATAGTACCTCCTTGGTTCGTATCTTTAAAGCAGTTCCTCCATGACCAAAAGACTTTACTTAGGTTAGGATTTTCTCCTTGTAATTTAAAGTTATGTTTATGGGGAGGAGATCCATTAACCCATCCTAATATTATAGAGTTAATAAATAATTCTATATTTCCATTATCTATGCTTACGAATGGTTTAGGTTTATTAAATCAACCTAAAGAATTTTGGAAGGTAGTATCTGATAAAAAAGTTCATATATCTATTTCTATATATAATAGAAGTAAGATTCCTTATGACAAGGTATTTAAACTATTAAAAGATCATAACTGTTCTTTTAATAATGCAGATGATTACTATCAGATGATCAATAAAGAAATGGTAGATTCTATAAGATGTAAGAATCATTTCTTACTAAGTAGAATAAACCCTAAGGGTACTTTTAATAAAAAAGCTAACTTTATTCATTGCTGCTCCATGTATCCTATTATTCAGAATAATAAACTATATAAATGCCTAATCCAGAATGACTTAGCCCTTAATAAAATCTTTAATCTAAATCTAACTATGGTAGAGGGTAAAGACTACTTAACATTAGATAAAGTAAAATCTTCAAACGAAATTATTAAGTTTATGAATACAATTCCAGAATACTGTAGGTTCTGTGGTTCAGATGATGATTATCGTAATAGCAACGAACTTATTTTATGGGAATACTCTAAGAAGGAGATTACAGAATGGGTACAAGTGTAAATGTCTTAATTGGATATACTGGTTTCATTGGCTCTTCATTGAACCAAGAACAGTATCATTTAAAGATAAATAGTAAGAACTGGAATAGCATTTCAGAACCAATAGAAGCAGATCGATTAGTTATAGCAGCACCTTCTGGTGTTAAATACTTAGCTAATAGAGAGCCACTTAACGATTTAGATAAGTGTTTATCATTAGTTAGGAATATCATTAAATATTTTAAGAGTATTAAGACAATGGTAATTATTTCTTCTAATGATACCCTTAACCCTACTACTAATTATGGTCAGAATAGACAATACTTTAATAATCTAATGGAAGAGGTATGTAGAATTAAACATACTTCTTTATATATTATGTATTTAGGTATGACCTTTGGTTCTAAAGCTAGAAAAGGTATGGTGTATGACTTCTTACATGGTAACTTTGATTACTATAGAGGAGGCACCTATCAGCTATATCCTGTAAGACATTTAGAGCAGGATATACAGCATTGTATTGATCATGGTATTCATAAAGCTATGCTGTCTTCTGTACCTATTAAGACATCAGAGATTAAAGCTCTATGGAATGTTAAGGATAACTACCAGAGTGATATATGTTATAGCTATGAAGGCTTTGGTGTTCCATTATTAGATAAAGCTACTATATTAAAGGAAATAGAATGGATGCATACTCATTAAGTATTTATAAACAGGGTAAGGTTAAGTTAGATATTATCCTTAATAACTACTGTAATTTAAACTGCTCTGCTTGTATGTTTGGAGCCAATACCAATAAGATACCTAAGCAGGTATATGGCTTAGAACAGTTTAAGAAAGATATAAATTACCTAAGTCAATTTAAAGATCTTATGACTGAGTTTAATTTCTTAGGTGGAGAACCCACATTAAATAAGGATTTAATTACTTATTTAAACATTGTTCATAATACTTTTCCTAGTGCAAAACTTAACCTTATTACTAATGGTATTAAACTAATTAACAATACTGAACTATTAAATATTATTAAGGAATTAGATATTACAGTTTTATTAAGTATTTATCCTAAGACAATGAAACTATGTTTAAAACTAAATACATTATTTGATGGTTTAGGTATTAAACATGGAGCTGTAGTAGCTAAACACAGTAAAGAAATAAAAACAGTATGGAGTGCCCCTATAACTTCTACTGTTCCTATAAACCAAGGAGATCTAAAGACTTTAAAATATAACTGTTCATATGGTTGTTTATCTATATGGAATGGTAAGTTTATAGCCTGTGGTATTCAGTTCAGTATTCCTATGAGAAATGCTGTATTTGGTACTAACTATAAAGAAGAAGGATTACCTATTGAAAGTATTAAAACTAAGGAAGATTTGATAGAATTACAGGCTAATAAATGGATCCCTGATATCTGTAAATACTGTCAACCAGGGACTGGAAAGATAGTATGGATACCTCATACTACTAATAATATTGATAAGAAAGACTATATCTTATAAAAGCTAATAAAATGCTCTAGTAGCTTCTTCTGAATCTTAAAGACAATCTTAACAAATGTTAGGTTTGTCTTTATTATTTTTAGATACTCTTCTGGAATATACTCTGAACACTTAAATGCTATTTGAGTAAAGTCTTTATAGTATTTAAGTTTTACTATATGTGATGCATTTACATGTTCTGATGTAAAAGGTTTAAACATATCAGACTGTTTAGGTGAGAAGTGTATTAAGCAAGGATTTCTGTTAATACGTCCTTCAGGAACCCATACAGAATGTACTACTAACTGAGCATCATCTAGTATTAATTTCTCAGATTCATCTACTATCTGACTAAAGAAGAACTGGTCTTGAGTATTAAACCAGTCTTCTTTATCTTTACTCATATCTTTATACATCTGCCACATATTATTAGGAAGCTTATTTAGATTTAAGAATCCCATACCTAGATTAAAATAGGTCTTATTCTTAAATGCTCCTATAGGAGAAATAGTCCTACCTTTATTAATAAATTCATTATCAATCTTATGGAACTCTATAGCTCCTGCATAGGTTAATCCTGAACCTATAAACTTTTGAACCAAAGGAATAGGACTTCTTAAGAAGATACCATCAAAATCTACAGTTATTACTGTATCCCATTTGTGAGAAGCTTTAAGCTCATCTAGATGTTTTACTCTCCACATAAAATAGTCTGCTGAATTATAAGGAGTCCACCCTAGAGTAATATATTTAGTTATATCTACCTCATCAGATACTGAAGACATAATAGTAAATATAAAGGTAAAGCCCTCAGCTTTAAAATCTGAGAGCTTTTCTTCTAGCTTATCCTTCCATTCTTCTGTAGTACATATTTCCCATGTTACTGGTTCTGAAACTAAGTCTTTAAAGCTACGTAAGCAGATGCAAGCCCAATAGCTATAAAGCTCTCCGGTACAAATAGATGAATATAAAACACGATTACCCATATTAATTTAACCTTACTTTTACTAAAGACCTGAATCAGCTTCTCCTAAAGTACCAAAGTATTTCATAGGAATATCTAAAGATACTCTAGCTAACTCAGTTTCATTCTGAGCTTCTAATAACTGCTGAGTCTTAGACCAATACTGCTGATTTATATTTAACTGGTTCTCTAGTAATTCTTTATAGATAATAAGCATCTCTTCTCTAGTAAGATCAATCCACATATTAGAGTAAGATTTAAATTGAATCATCTCATTGGTTCCTTCATTTAGAGCCAATAGAGCCTCAATATCTATCTTAGATGCTGCGTCTCCATTAACATAAAGATTATGGACTGAGGATGTAAAGTAAACATTACCGTTCTTATATGCTTTTAGTTTTAAATAGTTATCTTTTAAAGTATTAAATGCTTTAGCTTTTTTAGATAGGAAATCATCATCAGCCATAAAAGGCTCAAGGTTAATATTAGATAAATTAATATCTAAATCTGAATCATCTGCAATTTCCCATGATAATGTAGGAAGCTTTTCTAATAGTTTATCCGAAGTAAAGTTTAATATAGTAATATCATTACTCTTAAAGTCTGCAATAAACTGTTTATAAATCTTAAAGCATGTTTCTTTCCACTGTAAGAAAGCTTTAGCTTGAGTATTTAATTCTTTATCTGTTGAGTTTAAATAAGATAAACAATCATTAGTATCTATAAAATACTTAGTCTTTACCTGTTTATTTATAAACTCTTTGAACCAAGAAGTAAGATTATTTATAGCTGTTTCTTTAGAGATATTAATAGATGGTAATGGATCTTGATTTGTTGAGAGATCTACTGATACATCCTTATCTTTTAAATACTTAAGTAACTCTTTACCTAAGTCTGATGTGGTATCTGCTATATAATTACCAAAGGATTCTCCTTCTATAACTAAATCAGTAAATAATACAGACTGTTTATCTGCTGAACACCATTCAGCTTTTAAATATGAAATATTCATTAAATACCCTCTTTAATAGTTGAAATACATTTCTGACAGATTAGCTTATCATACATTTTAATCTGTGGATTAGCTTTAAGATAATTTAATTGTTTTATAAATAATGGATCTAAGTCTTCTTTAATGTTAAAGGCATAGTTTCGGTATAACTCAAAGTACATAGTTAAGGGTATATATGGAATATATAACCCCTTTACTACTTTAGTAATTGTATTACAGGTTTCATTCTCTATATTCTGGAAAGGTTTAGTAGGACCTGGATAATGATAGATAATTGGCTTGTTTGGTTCTATCTGCTTATGGTAAGCAGTAAAGTTATTTACTGCAGATATGCCTTGTATGCGAGCATAGTATACATAATTAATAAAATCCTGCTCATTATACATACCTTTAGATTCAGGAATATCTGAACTCTTCCAAGCATCATATCTCTTCTGAAAATCATAGGTACCTTTCTTATATATAATAAACCCACCATTTATATAACAGGTAGCTTTACTAGAGTTCATAAAGAATAAAGCTAAGATATCTTTAACTCCATATATATCATTATGTGTTAAGGTTACATACATAAGAGTATTCTTTAGATTACCCTGACATAACATATCACAGTCACACATAACTGTTAGATCATATATAGGAGTAAGCTCATCTAGTATACTCATCTTACTATCTACATAGTCTCTATTAAAATGTAATACAGTAGAGTACTCTGTATGGTAAGAATACTGAATAACCTCAATATTATTAGATATCTTCTTACATCTGTTCTGGAACTTTTCTACATCTGTAGTTGAACCATTAACGAAATAAACCTTAAAGAGTTTAATATCATTAAACTTAAACATACTATGTAAGAATACATAGGTAGGTTCTGTGTATTCTACAGAAGTAACACAAGCAAAACAGATATTCTTATTGATTAGACTTCTATCTGCTGGTTCTGTAAGTTTTCCTAAAGACTTATATACTAGATCAATTCCATATTGTTTAGCTGTAACTATCTCTGAATAGGTAAATGGAGTTTTAGCATAGAGCATCTTGTTAGGTATTATAAGTTTTAACCTATCCTGACATTTATTTATAAATTCAGTAGAACTACCTACTAAAGAACCAAAGACAATAAGATAATTTAGGTCCATAATATATTTAGCTATATCAGGAGTTATTTCTACTGTATTTAATATCTCTTTAATAGGATATTTGAACCAAGAGAAGTATTTATCAGTACCTGATTGAAATACATTACCTTCAGAATATACATATTCAGAATCAGGATTTAGAGTAATATTATGATTATTCTCTAGTACTGGCTCTATAGATCTTAAAGGTAAGTAGTTTAAATCAAGATGAATAACTGCATCATATCCCTTTGGTTCTTCAAAGAAATACTTATGAGTATTGTTAAGATATAAAAAAACAGACTTAAATATATTAAAAAGCTCTAAGTCTGTTTTATCTTTAATATGTATGTAAACTTTCATATTATCCTAGTGTTAATGCTACTGTTTGAACCTGTGTTGATGTAGAACTAATATTAACATTAACAGGACAAGTACAGGTACCACTTTTTATAGTTACCCAAGTATTATTACAGTTTATCTGTAATGAATACTCTCCTGTAGCAATAACATCTAAAGTTTTAGTAGGTTTAGCAGGATAGTTAGAATGTCTAGTAGTAGTCCATCCTCCCCATGCTGAATCTATCTCATGGTGTTTTCCTTCAGTATTATTTACATCTACTCCCTGACAGGTCATAGAAGATACTACTAATCTACAGTCATCATTAGCAATAGTAAAATCAGCTATTTTAATATTAGAGTACAACTTATGATAGTATCTATACTGTGTTTGGTTACCCCAAGAGATACACTGACCATATTGATTATATCTAGTACATACACGTACTACTTGAGAACCTTCAATAGTATCATAGGAAGCATAGTAATATATTTTACAAGAAGCATCTCCTAGCTTACCATGCTCATACATTGATCTATAAAAAGTACCATCTTTAGTTATTTTTAAAGGAGCACCCTTTAGAATACTAGAACCATAAAGCATAGGGTCACCTAGAGCTTTACCTTGAGCCAAGAAGGCATATCCTAAATTACCTACTTTTAATGCTGGAGTAGTCTCTTTAGTAGGAGTTAGATATAAAGGATAATTAACTCCTTTATATGGAATTTTTAATGTAGCCATTCTTTTATCCTATAGTAAGTAAATATCCTTGAACCTTAATACCATTAGCGAAGTTAAGTATACCAGATACATCTGAGTTGTCATTCTTATTGATATAGGTTGATTGGATATCATTATTATCAGCATCAAATGTAGCACTTGTAGCCGAATCAGCATGAGTAGCATGGTTAATATTATCAACTGTATAGTTAGATGTTTCACCTGCACCATTGGTTACTGTTAATGATGCCCCAGATACCTCTAAATTTGCGATATACGAGGTTAAAGCCTTATCATTGATGTCACCTATTGCTCGGTCTGCAGTACCCTGTAAATCGGCTTTAATTGGTGAATTTGAGCCTACACTACTGGTGAATACTACATCACCAGTAACAGTACCACCAGCTAAAGGTAAGTAGTTCTCTTTGATATTCTTAATATCTGTTTCGGTAACATACTTAAAGTCATCAATATCTATACCTTGAATAGCATTGATTTTAGTATATAGAGCATTGATCTGTAAGTCATGGTTAGTTACTGAATCTGTTAGGGTAGTAATGTGATTAGTATTAGTTAAGATACTAGAGTCATGGTTATTAACCTTAGTAGATACCTCTTCTTTAAAAGTAGAGTAATCTTCTTTTAAAGTATTTACTGTCTCTACTGCAGAGTTAATATTAGATAGTTCTTCATTCTTTACTGAACGAGTAACATGTCTTTCTACTAAGATTCTACCTTCTTCATCCACTGCATCTTTATTAGTAGCAGGGTCTCTAACTGGGATATCTACCCAATAGTCTGATTCTATTGGGCTATCTAAATTTATTACTTTATAAACTGCCATGATTATTCCTCAATAGTTAATACATATCCGTTGAGAGTAATACCTGATACATCAGTAGTAATGCCATTCTCAGTACGTACATAATCAGTTGATGCATATCCATCTAACTTAGTAGCATTATCTGCTTTAGTAGCATTAAGCACATTATTAATAGAAAGGATTGTAGTGGTACCATCACCCTTAATAATACTTAACTGAGCATTAGCTCCCATGATATCTGCTACATATGATGTTAATGCTTTATTATTAACATCGGCTGTAGCATTAGAAGCTGTACCCGTTAATGACCCTGTAATGGTACCTTCTTCAATGGTTAAGTTACCTGTAATAGTTCCTCCTGTTAAAGGTAGATAACTATTCTTGATAAGAGGTACCTGTGTATAGACATAATCCTTGAGCTCATCAATATCAATACCCTGAATACTGTTAATCTTATTCTTTAAGGTATTTAGGTCTAATGCCATCTCTGAGGTAGAAGTATTTAGTTCTACAATAGCATTGGCATTTTCATTGATAGCTACCTGCTGAGCTTCATTCTGAGCATGAGAATATTGATACAGTTCTTCAAGATTCTGGGTATTAGTCTTAATAGCAGGAAGAGCATTTTTAATTTCGGTAATACCTTTAATGCTTACAGTATGGTTAACATATCTCTTAACTAAGATATTACCATCACTGTCTAATTGATCTGCTCCTGTATCTGGATCAACCAAAGGAATGTCCTGATAAAAATCAATCTCTTCAGGAGCATCCGGATTTACTACTTTAAACTTAGGCATGATTATCCCTCAATAGAATCAAACATTGCTTTAGGTAATATATAAATCTTACTTACATCGCTGGCTTCATAGGAATCAGCTAAAGAATCTGTAGCTACAGTTCTTAGTAATAATCCTTTATTTATATAATCACCTAACTCTTTAATATTATCTAGGTTATTTAAGATATTGATCATCTGAGGTAATTTATCTGCTACCTCATTGACAGTATCCATACCTACACCTACTTTATTTACAGCTTCTATATTGGTAGAAGTAGTAGTGATATTAGGTAAGTTATCTACTACTGTCTTAACTGCTTCTATATTATTAGATACAGTAACCACTGAGGTAGAGTTCTTAGCTACATTAGTAATCTCATCTTTAATATTAGCAGCAGTAACTACAAAGTCCTTAATACCATTAAGACTTGTAATAGTCTCCATATTCTCATGTACAGAGTCAATAGAAGCAATATGAGCATCTACATTGGTAATCTGTGGAATATGGTCATATATAGAAGTTAAAGTGTTTTCATTTTCACTGATAAACTCAAATAGGCTTAGATGTGAATTGATCCAAGAGAGAGTATAGATATGAGGAGCTACATTTACTACAGCTTTAATATCTTTAGCTACTGCTCTAATGTCATCTACATAATCCTCAATTATATGGATATCTTCTAATGACTTAGATACGTCAATAACATCATAAACAGCAGAAGATACTCTAGCTACATTCTTTAAGTCCTCATCTGTAAGATTAGGATTAGAAGTAATAGTAGCGTATTTATCTGATACCTCTCCATTAGGAGAACCAGAAGGTAAGAACCAACCTAGTAACCTAGCATTAGAAGTAATAGCCTCATCTAAGATACTAAACTTCTGTCTATCGTTAATAGAGGCATCTAAGGCATAAGCTACCCAAGAGTCTCCTTTATATGAAAGGCATAGAATATTAGAAGAAGCAATAGAAGAGTCTAACTGAATATCTCCACCTAACCATTTGATACTTGTATCAAAGGTATATTCAATGTTATCCAAGATATTAGTTAAAACTAGAGTAACCTCTACATTAGAGGTGGAGATAAATCCTTCTTTAATCTTAAAGTTAACCTTTGCATGGTTAACATTTAAGAAGAACTTATTACTTCTATCTGGATCAATAATATACTCAGGTCCCTCTACAGTATCTTTAACATATGACTGTTTAATAGATTTAAAGTTTACATCTAAGGTAGATTCCTGTAGATCAGAGATAAAAGGTACATCTTCTTTAACACCTAAATCTGTACCCTTCCATACAGATAATCTATTTTTATCATCAGGGTTAACTGTCATCTGACCAGCAAGACCTCTAAACTTAGGGAAGTCTTCTGTATGAGCCTGTCTTAACCTGAAATCATATACTCCATTTGGCTCAATTTCAGAACCAGAGAGTACAACATCAATATCGTCTTGTGTTGCCATTAGTTAGTTCCTTCTTTAATAAACTGTACCTTACCATAAATACTCTTTAAGTTATTAGCAGTAAAATTAAATACAGTACCTTTAACTACATAGATTTGAATACTCTCGTCCCAAGAAGAGCATGGTTTCTTTACCTTTAATGTTAAAGGTACATTATTTACTGTAATAGTCTCTTGTATCTTTGGTTCTAAATTAGCATCTATATCTGTACTACCAGTATCTGGGTTAGTAGAAGTATATGGAACCAAAGGAGCTTCACCATAGAAGTAGATAACAAACCAACCATTAGCAGGAGCTGTCCATTCTTTAATAAATGTCTCAGCACCTTCAGGTTTTTTAATAGAATCTAATAGGGTATTAGTTCTATTATCTTTACCTGTAATAATAGCTACTGAAGGCAAGTTCTTCTGGAAGGTATCTATGTAAGATGTAGCCTGATTGATTGTCTCGTTAATATTAGAGATATTAGTATTAGACTCATCAATCTTCTTATTACTGTTACCTATTGTATTTAACAGTTCTTCTTTATCAGCTAGAATCTTACGAATATCTGTAAGACTTGCATATAACTCATTATAGATATCAGCATTAGCTGCCACAGCAGAGATTAAATCTAGGTTCTGCTGAACTACTGTAATGGAATTTAAAGAAGCATGGACTTCTAGTAACTCAGTCTTAGATTCTGCTAAGGATTCTACTGTCTCTACTAAAACAGTCTGTTTCTCTACTAGCTCATTAGCCTTCTGAATAATAGTAATATTATTAGAGAGGTTAGTAATCTCGAATCTAAACTCTAAGATCTCTAAGTAAGTCTTAAGGTTAAGATTAGCCTTATCATAGATAGGCAGATTACTATTTAGAGAAGATAAAGTATGCAGGTAGTTATTAACGTTAGAGATAATCTGAATGTTATCCTGTAGTTCATCCACATCTTTAATCTTATCTGCTATATCTAGTAGAGCATCTAAGTGAGAATAAAGAATTAAAACATTAGGAACATATAACAATAATTCCTTAAGTTTATCTATATTCTGATCTACATTTTTAATAGCAGAACAATTATCACTTAGGTTAGTAATTTCCTTAATAACATAAGATAAAGCCTTAACGTTATTTAGATGATTAGCTAGGTTATTAACAGCTGTAATATTATCTGCTACTAGATGTAGGTTATCCCAGCTACGTGTTAAAGCAGATAAGAAGTTCTCACCAGTAAAGGTAAGCTTATCTGGTTCTACACCTACTCTACCCTGGTCATGTCCTATAAATACACCTGTAGCATTCTCAGCAGAGTAAGAAGCTAACTCAGTATTTAATAACTTTAGAGTAGCATCATACTTCTCTAATTCTGTATAAGACTCAGCATAGGTCTTAATAAACCCTAGCTGATTATATACAGTTTTAACTACATCATAGGACTTACCTAAGGCTCTATCTACTTCTACTGATCCTGTTGGATCATTATATTGATTTGAATAGTACATTAGCACCATCCTCTTTTATAAAACTTTTCAGTATTTGTAGAATACTGAGGGTTAATCGTATCTGACTCAATCATCTCTTCTATAAGCTGGTCATACTCTGCTTTAAATAGTTGAGCCTGTTGCATAGAAGCAGGGGAACCAATGGAAGCAAATATTAGATAGTTAGTATTAGCTACTAAGGCTGCTACTAGGGTATCTGGTACATCTACTTCAGTATCTTTATTTGGGTCATATATAATCTTAGTAGGAGCTGCCTGATAAATAATATTAAGCTTCTGTCTTGGATACCTAGAAGGTACTTCCAATACGTTATACATAGGAGTAAATAAAGAGAATAGTTCTTCTGTATTATTTAAAGGTAAAGGATTACCCTTATTATCATTTACAGATATAACTTTAATTAAATCATTATTAAACTCTTCTCTATATCCTTTCCATAGATATTTATCATAAGTAGGTTCCAACCATTGATCCATCATATGATCGTTAGTTAAGGGATACTTGGTTCTGCTCTCATGCAGGTCTAACCATAAAGAATCTATCTTTAGAGTAAACTTGTTATAGAGCTTTAATAAACTTTCATTAAGAAAAGTTATTACAGCAGGTAACTTGTCAGGACTAAATTCTTTAGTTTCTTTAGAAACATAACAAGTATTAAGAACGTTTCTATAAAGAACCAAAGTTAAAATATTAGATAATTTCATACTATATAAGAATCCATCCTTTCTGTACTATCATCTATAGGTAACATATCTTCATCATATAATCCTGTATCATTCTCAGGGTTTATATATGGTACTGACTCAGAAGGTCTCCATACCTTTATGTAAGCCAACATAGAAATAGTATCTAAAAAATCATCTTTACCTTTTAAGCCATCAGAAGTAGCTAAGTTAATTTCCTGCAAGCCTTCTTTTAATATAGGGTTATCCTTATCTTCTTCGGGGAACCAGAACTTTCCAGCCTTAAACATAGGAACTACTAAATTAAATCGGGAGAGTTTATCTGCTACAGGTCTAATGCCTGGGGCGTTATTATTACCTGAACTAGCAAAGCTAAAAAAGATATTTCTTTGCATCATCTCTTTCTGTAACCACTGTATAAAAGCTCCTTGTTGACCTGTTACTTCTATGCCTACTGACTGAGGTTTATATTTAGAAACTAGCTCAAATAGCTTATCTATAGTGTTATCCATAGTGGTACGTTTACATTGTCCATCGACCCAGAAAAAATCTCCGTTACTGTTAACTGCCCACACAGATATTACAGAATAATCAGCAGATTGCTTTGCTGAGGTAGCAAAGTCTGTTGTGATATAAAAATTATAAAAAGATTTAGACTGTAATAAAACAGATTTTTTATACCATCTAATTTCATTAGGATGTACTAGTTTAGTATCATCAGAGATAATACGTAGCATTAACTCTTGATAGAAAGAATCTAATCTACCTGTCTTCTTAGCTAGATCATACTGGTTCGCTATATATTCATATGAGAATCTATCTTCCCATGCTCCAGAGAACTCTTCTTTAGTACAAGGGAACTTCTCACATACAGGATATACGTTAACATCCCATGCACCTGATTCTACAGCTTCTACTAGAATATCCCCTTTATTAAAAGGAGTACCATTAAAGATTACTTTTCTTCTTGTTGGATCTAAAGCGTGTTCTACACCCTTATATACTGTATCTTTAATCAACGTCATAATAGTCTTAGACTTAGAAGCTTCATCAGACATTAANTCATCAAGCACGCAATTATGACTTATTCCAAAGTAAGTATTATAAGTATGGTCAGGTGTTTGTATTGGTATAAATTCTTGCTCCTTATCTGATAGTTTAATCTCTTTAATCTTTCTCCAAATATATCCATCTTTAATAAATATTTCGTTAGATTTCTTTTCAGTAATCTGTATTCCTAATACTTTAGGTACATTCTGAGATAATCTAATCTCATACTGTTTATGAGCCAAAGAAGTAATACCATTAGGGAATGTAGTTAATTTTTCTTTGGTTCTAGTATTTCTAATATGATAAGGTAATTCTAATCTTTCACAGATTAATCCTAATTTATAAATAATATCTTTATTTATAGAGTTAATTCTAACCTGTCCATGGTTAGAATCTATATAACCATCNCCTGCTATATACCCTAGTAATAATTCTTTTTGATATATAGGGTCTATAGTTAATACCCAATCAGGTAAGTTTTTAACTGNGTTTACTATATGATTATTTTTTAAGAATCTATAAATAGCAGAATCATTTATGCTTATCTGATAACAACCCTTCTTAGGAACTTCTTTATTTACTGAATACCCTAAGTTATTAGCTAGTTGTACTACTTTAGCCCCTATAGTATCTCTTTGGGTATTAGCTATAGTAAATCCTATTTTATTAGAATATGTATGACCATCAGCTAGGTATAAACCATATAACCACCACCAATCTTTATTAAGCATCTTAGGATATATTTCTTCTATTTCTTTAGAAGACATATTCTGAATTTGTCCTAGAGTATTTCTTTCTGAAATGTATAATTTCTTTAAAGAAATAGGAGACATAGGATTAACAGTTTTATCTATCTTTTTACAGATATAATCATTCTGTATTTGTTGGTGTCCTAATAATTTATTAATGCTTATATCTTTAGCTTCTACCCATCTAGGATTTATATATTCTAATTTAGTAGTGCTTTTAGTTTTATTATCCTCTAAATACTCTTTCTTTCTGATTTTAATAGTAGAACCAATGAAGTATCTATGTTCTGGGGTTACAGTTTCTTTATGAATAAAACCAGCACAATAAACATCAATACCTTTAAGATATCTTGAAGGTCCTTTAAGATAATAAGCTTCTACTAAGTGAGTACCCATATCAGTAAATACTGTAGTACCTTTTACATGACATAATACAGGTCTTTTACCAAAGATCTTGGTACCACGGATACCAGTAGTAGCACCAAAGAGTTTTACTCCCATCTTCTGACCTTTGGTATTAGTGAACTCTAAATATGTATCGGTAAACTTAGCATCTAATAGATTAGCCTTTAAGAAATCAGAGTTCTCATATCTGAACTCAATATTCTTTCTTGCTGACTTGGCTCCATTCTCCATAGAGTCTGCTATGTAGATCATACCATCTACTGGACCAAAGTTAGGTAACTCATGGAATACTGCTAGATACAGTGTTAAATACTCCATAAATAGAGAAGTCTTCGCAGCTCCACGGAATATCAGATTAGCTACATGGTCGCTATTCTCTACTAGTTTATCTAGCATCTTTAGATGTACAGGTGGGGTCTTATTACTCTCTCCTACTGAACCATTTACTAACTTAATAAAGCTTACAAACTGTAAAGCAAACTGACTAGGTACATATTTACCATTAGCTAATTCTTTATAATCTACGGAGTCTAACCACTCATCTAAGGACTGTTTAACCTTACTCATCTATAACTGCCTCTTGAATCTGTTGTTCTGCTATTTCTTTAGTAGATGCTTTACCTGATTTAATCATANTCTGTTGCATCTCTGCTAACTTACAGATAGTTTCTTTAAGGTCATCTAATCCTGTATTAGCAGTCATGTCTATATTTATTAGAGGACCTGCTTTCTCAGGTTTAGCTAGGTGAGTAAGTAAACTATGTGCTGCCATAGCCCTTACTTTCTCAGACTTACCGGTTACCATTAACTCAGCCTGAGTATTGATAGCTTTCTGGTAGATATCCTGATTAAGTACCCATGTAGGAACCAAGGTCTGCTCTAGTATTTTATTTACTAGCTTACCCTTATTGTACATAGTTACATAAGCTGCGATATCTTTACTACTGGTTCCTTTACTTACCAGTAGCTGGTATCTTTGAGGGAATGTCTTTATATAACTATCAAGGTTTGTATACCCCATTAGTTTATAACTTACATAGATAACAGCATTTACATATTCTTCTGTTTTGAACTTACCATTCTGAAGTACACTTGTATATCCAAGAATATTACTCTTTATCTGTTCATTAAGAACAGGGTCACTACTAATATTATTTATCCTCTGAACCAAGGAAGGAGTAACAGCACCCTTTAGTCTAGAAGGTAAAACCTTTTGTAAAGTTTCAATATTTAAATCAGACATATTAGTTTTCCTTTAGTATTTAGTAATACTTTAGTAATACTATTGAATATACTATATATATAATATAAAATAAAGGGTGGAGGGTGGGAATAGATATTCTTATCTTTACTTTGTCTTTCTATCTTTCTATCTTTCTTTGGTTCTTTCTTTCTTTCTTTCTGTCTTTCTATTTCTTTTCTTTCTTAGTTCTTTCTTCCTTATATAAAGAACATTCTTTAATAAATATTAAATAATCTTTATTAAATCTTCTTTCAATCTGTAATGAAAGAACATTGAATAGTCTTTCAATGTACATTGAATAAACATTCAATAGGGTACCTTTAGAATTTATAAAATTTATAGGGAACCTTTAGAATTTTGATAATTTCATACTGTAGCAGTGTAGGGGTAGGGGGAAGGGGAAATAGGGGTATCCCCCCCCC
>JGI24709J26583_10000430_pt1 | contig 35453 bp, 38 predicted proteins | sample BioPla2DNA1_FD_26583 | JGI IMG/M metagenome (IMG submission 26583) | reverse complement strand
AATATGTTCCATCATGAAGTGCTAGTGATACTTGACCCTCTTCATTTATTACAATCGTTCCATCTTTTGGTTTTTGACCCTTATATTCTAATTTATAATCATCTGGAGTTGATGATTCTACCCAATCTTCATATGTATATTTTATTTCCCCTGGATTACTATCTTTAATTGTTTTTAGGGCATGATTGTACTCAGCCGCTTTTATTATTCCATATACTGAATTTTTAAATGATCCTTTCCTTGCATCTTCTATAACATTAATAACAAATGGTACTGCTATGATAGCTACTATTGCTAATATTACAATAACAGCTAATAATTCTATTAATGTGAAACCTTGTCTTTTCATTATATTACCTCCATCAGCGTTAACCTCAGCTTAATTTTACCATTTTAATTTATTTGGGTCAATTCCTTTGGCGCTTAAAAATAAAAAAACTAATTATCAATTTTGATAATTAGTAATTATATATTTAATATTAAGATAATTAATTTAGTTAAATTATAGTGTTTATTTTTTTCCAGGTAGTACTACTCGAAAACCGTTATATTTGTATGCTGATCCATCTTGATGTGAGAAAGCAAAGATACCAGCTTTTTCTTTATCATTATAATAACCACCACGGATAAACCAAAAGTTTCCATAATCATTCCAGATGGGGTCATCCATTATAAAATTAGCTTGATTCTGATTCCAACCTCTTGTTTCTCCAGTAGCATCTCCTAACATTCTTCTATTATAGGCAGTTTGATTTTGTGAACTTATACCATAATCATATTTGTCAATATATTTACTTATATTGGGATCATCAATAACTACCTCACCAAAAGTAGCTAATGATAGTTTAAGGTTTGTTTGAGAGGAGTTATACAATCCTCCCATAACATATTCTGCTGTTCCACCACTCATATCATATATTCCGTAAACATTACCAGTTGTTGATGCTTCTTGTCCTTTTTTACTAGTATACGAATTTGGGCAGTCAGGCATTAAAGGAGAGGATACTGTGTCACCAGCACAGCCAGTTATAAAATCTTTACTTGGGTTTACCCATACTTCTTTATTTTTACCATACTTGCTATTGGTTAAATATGTTACAGCACCCCACTCTATATTTTTCATCATGTGAGCATCATCGGATTTAACTAAACCATAAGTTTTGTTATTAAATATTTTGGCAATACTAAATTGCAAACCAATATTTTGTGAAGATAGTGCTTTCATATTTGGTTTTATTGTAGGTTTAGAGCGAGTACCAGTTGTTTCAAATTTCCCCACCCAAATACCATTTAATTCATCACTTCCAAAAGTAAAAGCCGGATGTGTTAACCATTCATCATTATTATTGCCATTTGATTTTGAGTCGTATATTGTTTCAAACTTAATTGATATTTCCTTTACATTAGTTGATAATGAATTAACATTAAATAATTTGTATTTATATCTTGGTATCCACACAAAATGTGCCAGGATATCAACCTCTTCCACTTTAGTTCCCGGTTCAGAGCGTTGATAAAAATCTCTTAATAATTCTGTTATCAATACTACATTAGCCCATTTTTTAGTATCATAGTTATACCACTCTTTTGAAATATCTGCTTTCACCCAATTTGTTCCATCAAAAACAACGGGGATCATTTCTTTTTTTAAAACAGGTGCCATTGCACCACTATCGTCAGTATAAGGTAATAAACAATCTTTCTTTTCTTTTTCAGTCACTTTTATTTCATCTTCGTAATAATCTTTTGCAGCACAATATTTATCTTCATAAAAAGATAATGCTACTTTACCTTCTTTATTGATAATAATAGTGCCAGTTTCAGGTTTAAAACCCTTATAATTTAATTTATTTACGGATGTTTCTTTCTTGTCTTCATAAGTATAAATCATTTTTTTATTATTGTGTTCTTGCAAAACCTTTTTCACGATTCGATTAGTCTTATTTAAAAAATCCTTTTTTTGATTACCTTTAAAATAATTTATACTTTTAGGTACAATCACTATCGAAAATATAAATACTAAAAATATAAGGGCTGCAAAATCAATAAATGTAAAACCATAATTGTTATTTTGGGACATCTTACTACCTCGATTCTAACTTATCCTAATAAAATATTAACAAAACAAAATATCAAAGTCAATAAAAAAAGAGGTTTCCCTCTTTTATTCNTTATAATCACATNCACTACATTTAGTTTTATTATTTTTTTCGGTTAACATGCTCTTACATTCTGGACATTCTTTACCTAGTGGTTTATCCCAAAAAGCTGTTTTACATTTAGGATAATTATTACATCCATAAAATATTTTTCCTTTTCTTGTTTTCTTTTCTACTATTTTCCCATCACAATTTGGACAATCGCAAATTTCTGTGATTTCTTTTTCTTCTGTTTTGATGTACTTGCATTCCGGGAAATTACTACATGCCACAAATTCTCCATATCGACCATTTCTAATGACTAACGGGTGGTCACAATTCGGGCACATTTCACCTGTTTTTTCAGGTTCTTTTTTCTCCATATTCTCAAACGCCTCTTTCAATGCTNCTTCAAACTCATTATAAAAATTTTCAAGTAACTTATACCACACTAACTCACCATCAGCTATTTTATCTAAATTAGTTTCCATGTTAGCGGTATATAAAACATTTATTATATGACTAAAATACTCTTGTAACTTATCAGTTATTTCAATTCCAATAGTAGTTGGTACAAACCTTTTTTCAACAACAGATACATAACCTCTAGTTTTAATTGTATCCATGGTTTTAGTATAAGTACTAGGACGGCCAATACCTAACTCTTCCATTTCTTTAATTAACCTTGCTTCTGTATATCTAGCTGGTGGTTTAGTAAAATGTTGTTCCTTAATTATTTCATTTGAAACAATAACATTAGTTTTATAGTCTTCAAATGGCGGCAATGTTTTTTCAGTAGTTTCTTCGTAATCACCATATACTTTTAAATAACCATCAAAAATTAATACTTGACCATTTGCCTTGAACTGATAATTATTATTGTCTAAAATAACGGTTGTATTGTTTGTTTTAGCATCAGCCATTAATGATGCTAAAGCACGGTAATAAATCATTCTATATAATTTATATTCGTCATTACTTAAATATGGTTTTACACTTAAAGGATCACGATTGATACTAGTTGGACGAATAGCTTCGTGAGCGTCTTGAACATTTTCAGCCTTTTTATTAACCTTTACTGCTCCTAAATAATCTTTACCATATTTAGCTTCAATATATTTAAAAGTACTTCCGATAAATTCACTTGATAATCTCGTTGAATCTGTACGCATATAAGTAATAAGACCCACCGTCTCGTGTTCAAGTTCAATACCTTCATATAATTTTTGGGCAATGCTCATCGATTTTTTAGCTGACATANCTAATTTAGATGAAGCCTCTTGTTGTAAAGTACTAGTAATAAAAGGCATTCTTGATTTTTTCCTTTTAGTTTTCTTATCAACATTAGCAATCGTAAAAGTATTACTTAATTTTGATAATATATCGTTAGCTTCTATTTCNTTTTTTATTTCTATTTTTTTATTATTGTAGTTAAATAATTCAGCATTAAATTCTTTAAANTTAGCTGTGATTGTCCAGTATTCATCTGCATTAAATGCTTCTATTTCACGTTCGCGGTCAACAATTAATTTTAAGGCAACACTTTGAACTCGACCAGCACTTTTACCTTCAGTTTTACTTTGCATTAATTTACTTAATCTAAAACCAATAATTCTATCTAAAATTCTTCTCGTCTCTTGTGAATTAACTAAATCCTCATTAATTTTTCTTGGATTCTTAAAAGCTTCTTCAATGGCACCTTTAGTAATTTCATTAAAAACAATTCTTTCGTATTGATCATCTTTAAGTCCTAAAGCATCATATAAATGCCAACTAATAGCCTCACCTTCACGATCCGGGTCAGTTGCTAAGTAAACCTTATCTACATTTTTTACTTCTTTTTTTAATTCATCAATTACTTTTTTCTTACCTTTAATAGCTGTATAGCTTGGTTTAAAGTTGTCTTCTATATCGACACCAAACCCAAATTTACCCTTGATTGCTAAATCTCTAACATGTCCTTTACTAGAAAGAACTTTATAATCTTTTCCCAGAAATTTCTCAATTGTTTTTGACTTACTTGGAGACTCCACTATTACTATTTTTTTTGGCATAATCCACTTCCTTTTAATCAATATATTATATACACTATTATTTTAATATTGTCAACCTCAACAACAATATACAACTAAACTTTGCCCTATCCTTTAGTTACTTCCTTTAGGGCAACGATTACCCCAAGTATCAATTAATTCACTTTCTTTATAGATTTTTAACACTTCACAATTATTGGGACATAAGGTACATTCACTTCCCTTTGTTTCAAAAGAAATATTATTTATATCTAAATTATACCCTTCGTTAAGTTTATTATTTTTAGCTAAAATAGCAATTCCAACTGCCCCCATTAAATGACTATTTTCATCAACAATAATTGATTCATTTAATATCTCTTCAAAATATTTTAAAACACCTTTGTTTTTACTTACCCCACCTTGAAAAACAATTGGTCCTCGAATTTTTTTCCTTAATTATCTTCTTATTAGTTTGGGGACTTTCGATAATATCAATATTTAATTTCTCAAAAAAATATATCCATAAATTTTTATAATAATAGTAAGGTATACTTCTTGGTATTCCAACTTTAATCTTGTCCATATTATCACCTGATTAATTATATTAACTAATCTATTTTTTATGAATAAAAACATAGTAATTAAAAAGCTACCAACTGTGTTAAATATAAAAATTTTATTTCATTTTTTATTTTTCTATTGCTTTAGAAAAATAGTAATTTACTTGGTTTTTAGTTTTAAATATGATATAATAATGTAATTTCCAGAGGTGAGAATGTGAAAATAAAACAATTAACAATCAATGAATTTAAAATATTTGCTAACGGTCATAGTCAGTATTCTGTTTATCAAACACCGGAATATGGTTTTGTAATGAAAAATCAAAGTTTTGAAAATTTAATTGTTGGTTTAGTTGACTCTAATAATAATGTTTTAGCAGCGACTATTTTACTAGTAGAGAGGCATTTAGCTTTTAAATATGCTTATGCACCACGTGGTTTTTTAATTGATTATCATGATTTTGAATTATTAAAAGTATTTACATCTAAATTAAAAAGCTATCTAGCCCGTTTAGATATTGTTGCTGTTAAATTAAATCCTCTTATTTTAAAAAACGTTCATCATATAAAGACTAAGACAGTTGAACCTGATAACCAATATAACAATGCTTTTTCTAATCTCAAAAAATTAGGTTATTACCACTATGGCTATAATTTTTATTTCGAGGCTTTAAAACCCCGTTATGAAGCAATTATTGATATTGATAAACCTTACTATGTTTTATTTAATAACATAAAAAAAGAATACCGTACGAAAATTAGAGCAGCAGAACGAAATGGTATTAAAATATATCGAGGTAAACAAAATGAATTAAAATATATATACTCTCACTCTAAAAAGAAATATCCACGTGATATGACTTATTTTGAGGATTTATATGAAAATTTTAAAAAAGATAAAATGATTGAATTTTATTATGCAAAATTAGATACTGCTATTCACTTAAAAGAAACTCAAAAAAAATATCATGAAATTGAACAAGAAAGTATCTCTATTAATAATTCAGTTTTAATTAATCCAGGAAAAAGTGGAACAAAGTTAATTAATCGTAAAATTTATTTAGATAATTTATTTAATAATTTCAAAACAAACTTAATATCTGCTACCAATTTACTTAAAGATANGCCCGATGGGGTTATCTTAGCCACAATTATGGTAATAATATACCGTGATACAGTTCACATCTTAATGGACGGCTATAATCCAAAATATCAAAGGTTTAATGCTAAACATCTATTAATTTGGAAATTAATAGAAAAATACTCTAATCTGGGTTACAAAAAATTTAACTTAGGTGGAGTTAGCAATCCCGAATTAGATAATAATAAGTTTAAGGGATTAAATGATTTTAAAACAAACTTGGGTGCTAAAGTATATGAATATGCTGGTGATTTTGAATTAATCACTAATAATACTAAATACTTTATGTATAAAAACACCTTACCTATTAAAAATATATTGAAAAAATAAAAGAACGAATATTAATTCGTTCTTTTATTTTAGTATTTAATATTTTCTGAAACTACTCCAGTACTATCAACTTAAAATATACTTTAAGTTATAATTACCACTTCATTTTTTTATAAAGAAACTTTTTTTATTTCTTTTCCAAAAACATCATATATAGTAAATATTTTATTAGAATATATTCCGTAACTAGCATTACTATTATTTCTAGGAAGAGATATAGAACCTACATTAATAAAAATCATTTCTCCCCTCTTCTCAATAAAGGGATAGTGTTTGTGACCATAAACTAAAACACCTTTTCTTTGAAACTTTCTATCTTTTTCCATGCTATATTCATTTCCGTGAGTAAGATAAATATCTAATCCATCAACACAAATCAAAGCAAGATTATTACAAATTGGAAAATCACTTATTTTAACATCTACTTCTGAATCACAATTTCCCTTTAAGCAAATTAGCCTTTCCTTATAGTTAGTTAGAAAATCTTTTACTACCTTATTATTAATTGGTTTTGAGTTGTCATAGGTAGGTCCTGAATAATATAGATCTCCTAAAACTACAATTTTATCAAACTTTTCCTTTTCATCTAACTCTTTAATATGATTAAGATTTTCATCTATTCCATGAATATCTGAAAAAAACAATATTTTCATTTTATTTCCTCCCCAATATTTTCTCTCTATTAAATGTTACTTATATAATATCTTCTTCTTTGAAGTTAACATATTAATAATACAACAAAAAATTAGAAAAATCAATTTCTTCACTATACTTAAAACTTTGTTAATTTAAAATAAAAAGAAGCGTAAATTTACGCTTCTAAACTTTTATTATAAGTTTTTATTTAATAATTTCTGAAACTACTCCAGCACCAACTGTTCTTCCACCTTCACGAATTGAGAATTTAGTTCCATTTTCAATTGCGATTGGATTTATTAATTCAACAGTCATTGTAATATTATCTCCTGGCATAACCATTTCTACACCTTCTGGTAATTCAATAACACCAGTAACATCTGTAGTACGGAAATAAAATTGTGGACGATAGTTAGAGAAGAACGGAGTATGACGTCCACCCTCTTCTTTGCTTAGTACATATACTTCAGCTTTGAATTTACTATGTGGAGTAACACTAGCTGGTTTAGCTAATACTTGACCACGCTCTACATCTTCACGAGAAATACCTCTTAATAAGATTCCAGCATTATCTCCTGCTTCAGCATAATCTAATTGTTTACGGAACATTTCAATTCCAGTAACAACACATTTTCTAGTTTCTCTAATACCAACGATTTCAACTTCATCGTTTAAGTTTAAATGTCCACGCTCTACACGTCCAGTAACAACAGTTCCACGACCTGTAATTGTAAATACATCTTCAATTGGCATTAAGAATGGTTTATCAACGTCACGCTCTGGAGCTTCAATCCATTGATCAACATTTTCCATTAATTCTAAGATTTTTTCTTCATATTCAGCAACACCTTCAATTGCTTTTAGTGCTGAACCACGAATAATTGGTGTATTATCTCCGTCAAATCCATATTCACTTAATAATTCACGGATTTCCATTTCTACTAATTCTAGTAATTCCTCATCGTCTACCATATCNCATTTATTCATAAATACAACAATGCGAGGAACACCTACTTGACGAGATAATAAGATATGTTCACGAGTTTGTGCCATAGGTCCATCAGTTGCAGCAATAACTAAAATTGCTCCATCCATTTGTGCTGCACCAGTAATCATATTTTTTACATAGTCAGCGTGCCCTGGACAGTCAACGTGAGCATAGTGTCTTGTATCTGTTTCATACTCAACGTGCGAAGTACTAATCGTAATACCTCTTTCTTTTTCTTCAGGTGCTTTATCAATTTGGTCATAAGCTTGAAATTCAGCTTTACCTTGTTTTGCTAATACATTTGTAATAGCGGCAGTTAATGTCGTTTTACCATGGTCAACGTGGCCGATTGTACCAATGTTAACATGGGTTTTCGAACGATCAAATTTTTGTTTTGCCATTTTCTCTTCCTCCTTATAATTATCTACACTTAATATTTTATATCAACTTAGTAAAAATATCAAGTATTTTTACTAGTTTCCACCATTTTTCTTAATAATTTCTTCTGAAATACTTTTCGGTACTTCTTCATAGTGATCAAACACCATTACAAACACTCCACGACCTTGTGTATTTGATCTTAGAGACGTTGCATAACCAAACATTTCAGAAAGCGGAACCATCGCATTAATTACTAATGCATTTCCACGTGATTCTTGACCAAGTGGACGGCCACGTCTTGAAGTTATATCTCCCATAACACTTCCTAAATATTCTTCGGGAACAGTTACTTGAACTTTCATAATCGGTTCTAATAAAACCGGGTTACATTTATTTTTAGCATCTTTTAAAGCCATACTAGCGGCAATTTTAAATGCCATTTCTGATGAGTCAACCTCATGGTATGAACCATCGTATAATGTAGCTTTGATATCAATCATTGGATAACCTGATAACACACCAGTTTTAAGGGCATCTTGTAATCCTTTATCCGTAACTGGNATATATTCACGTGGTACTGTTCCCCCAACAATTGCATCAACGAACTCATAACCTTTATCAGGATTTGGTTCAAATTTAATTTTAACGTGTCCATATTGTCCACGACCACCAGATTGTTTTATATATTTTCCTTCACAATCCGCTGCTACTTTTATTGTTTCACGATAAGAAACTTGTGGTTTACCGATATTTGCTTCAACTTTAAATTCACGACTCATTCTATCAACAAGTACATCTAAGTGAAGTTCTCCCATACCAGCAATGATAGTTTGACCTGTTTCGTAGTTTGTAGTTGCTCTAAAAGTTGGATCTTCTTCAGCTAACTTTTGAAGTGCAACTCCCATCTTATCTTGGTCAGCTTTTGATTTTGGTTCAACAGCTAACTCAATAACTGGTTCTGGGAATTCCATTGATTCTAAGATACAAGGTTTCTTTTCGTCACATAAAGTATCTCCTGTTGTTGTATTTTTAAGTCCAACTGCAGCTGCTATATCCCCTGAATATACTTCTGATATTTCAGTACGATTATTAGCATGCATTTCTAAAATACGTCCGATTCTCTCACGAGAATTCTTTGTTGCATTTAAAACATAAGAACCACTTTTTAATTGTCCTGAATAAACTCTAAAGAAGGTTAAACGTCCAACAAAAGGGTCAGTCATAACTTTAAACGCTAGTGCACTAAAGGCTTCATCATCACTAGGATGACGAACAATTGGTTCACCATCTAAATCGGTACCTGTAATTGATTCAACATCAACAGGTGATGGTAAATAATCAACTACAGCATCAAGTAATAACTTTACTCCTTTATTACCTAAAGCAGTACCACATAATACAGGAAAAAACTCAACTGCTAAAGTTCCAGTGCGTATTGCTCTTTTAATAAGATCAATCGAAACTTCTTCATCTGCTAAATATTTTTCCATTAATTCATCATCAAATTCGGCTACTGCCTCAATTAAATCGATTCTTTTTTCTTCAACAAGATCTACTAAATCTGCTGGTATATCGATAACTTTGGCTTCCTCTTCTGGTTTACCATCATATTGATATGCTGTTCTAGTAAGTAAATCAATAATTCCAGTGAATTCATTTTCCGCCCCAATTGGCCATTCAATTGGTTTAGCATTTACTCCTAGACGATCTTTAATTGTGCCTAATGTATATTCAAAATCGGCACCCATTTTATCCATTTTATTCACGAAAAACATACGGGGAACTTTAAAATCAGTAGCTTGTCGCCAAACTGTTTCCGTTTGCGGTTCAACACCAGCTTGAGCATCTAAAAGTGCTACTGCACCATCTAATACTCGAAGTGATCTTGATACTTCAACTGTAAAATCCACATGGCCCGGAGTGTCGATGATATTTAATCTATGACCTTTCCAAAACGCCGTTGTAGCTGCTGAAGTAATAGTTATCCCACGCTCTTGTTCTTGGGCCATCCAATCCATTTGCGATTCACCATCATGGGTTTCACCTAATTTATGAATCTTTTTAGTATGGAATAAAATACGCTCACTACAAGTAGTTTTACCTGCATCAATATGAGCCATAATTCCCAAGTTTCGTGTTTTTTCTAAACTATATTCACGAGCCATATTACTTTTCCTTCCTAATATATTTTACCAACGATAATGCGCAAAGGCTTTATTTGCTTCTGCCATTCTATGGGTATCTTCACGTTTTTTAACTGCTGCTCCAGTACCATTTGATGCATCAATAATTTCATTAGCTAAATTTTCAGCCATACTATGGCCACCTCTTAATCTAGCATATTGCACTAACCAACGAAGACCTAAAGCTTGACGTCGTTCCGTACGAACTTCAACTGGCACTTGATAAGTTGCTCCACCAACACGTCGAGATTTAACTTCAAGAGCTGGTTTGATATTTTCTAGAGCCTTTTCAAAAACTTCCATTGGTTCTTGATTAGTTTTTTCTTTTATTAAATTAAAAGCATCATATAGGATTGTTTGAGCAACTCCTTTTTTACCATCAATCATTAAACGATTTATTAACTTTGTAACTACTTTTGATTGATATATCGGATCAGCTAAAACATCTCTTTTTTCTGCTCTTCTTTTTCTCACAATTATCCTCCTCTCAACATTAACTATTTATTATTTTGCTGCTTTTGGTTTTTTAGTTCCGTATTTAGAACGACCTTGACGACGCTTATCAACGCCTGCAGTATCAAGCGTTCCACGAACAATGTGATAACGAACACCAATTAAGTCTTTAGCACGTCCACCACGTATTAATACCACGCTGTGTTCTTGTAAATTATGTCCTTCACCACCAATGTAAGCTGTAACTTCATATCCATTACTTAATCTTACACGGGCATATTTACGAAGAGCTGAGTTTGGTTTTTTAGGTGTCATCGTTCCAACACGAGTACAAACACCACGCTTTTGTGGAGAATTTAACTCTGTTTCTTTTCTCTTTCGACTATTATATCCAATTCCTAAAACTGGAGATTTACTCTTTTTTGCTTTAGTTGATCTTCTTTTTCTAACTAATTGATTAATTGTTGGCATATTATCCTCCTTCCTTTACACATATCCAGGTGTTTCATTTCTTACTTAATTAAAGATTTACCTAAGTAAACCTTTAATTAAACGCAGTATTAATATAACACTTTTATTATATGTTTGTCAATCATTTTGTATACATTTTTAAAATAAATCTCTTTCTTCAATATTTTCTTTAAATCGATATAGTTTTGCTGGTCTTCCAGTATAGCCTTCATTTTTATATCCAGTATCTTCTATAAGTCCTAAATTGATAAACTTTTTTCTAAAATTACGACGATCTAATTCTTTACCTAAAATTTGTTCATATACTTTTTGCAATTCTGGTAAAGTAAAATCACTTGGAAATAGTATTTTTAAAACATTACTATTAATAATACGTTCCCTTAAACAATCAACACTTTTATCAATAATCATACCATGATCATAAATTGTTTTAGGAATAGCCGAAATATTAAACCATTCACTTTCAATTGAATCTGGTATTTCTTGTTTTAATTCAACACTTATACTGTCAATCAATCCAATACAAGTAATCGCAACAACTCTTTTATCAGGAATTCGTTCAACGTCACTAAAAACATGACATTGTTCAGTATATAAATTAGAAAAACCACAATTTTCAACAACATAGTCACTAATGCTTTCCTCTAAACTTTCATTAGCCTTTAATATACCACCCGGTAACATCCAGTAGCCTTTATATGGTTCATCTTTTTTTCTAAACAAAAGAACCTTTACTTTCCCTTTATCAATCGTGAAGATACTAATTAACGACTCAATTATACTATAACCTTCATTATTAAAATTATTCATTTTTCTCTCCCTTTTTGTGTTTTCATGACACACTAATTATATTATTTTTTTATCTTTTAGTCAATAGCAATAACTATTGAAAGTTAGCTCGTTATGTGATAAATGGTGCTGGAAGGGAAGATAAATGTCTATACAAGATTTAAGAAATTACAGAGCTAAGTTAACTTATTTTAAAAATAACAAATGTAATCACCCACTCTGGTTCTTAGAAGAAACTCACCATGATTATAACGATGATACTACCTATTGGACATGCACTTGCGTAGCTTGTGAACTACGAAAAAAAGCACCTAAACAAACATTTGAAAATGTAGTCACTGGTTATGAGCATACCAAACATATTTTTAAAACTGTACAACAAGAATATAATAAACTTTATAATACTGGTAAAATACAAGATACACTCATAGGGAAAGTATTAGTCAAAAAATTTAAAAAATAATATTAAAAACGAAGAAATATTCTTCGTTTTTAATTTACTTCTATAACCAAAAAAAACCAAGATTTTCCTTGGTCTTTTTTTATAATAATTCTTGCTCTAAAGCTTCTAAAGGCTCTTCCGTATTAAGTGGTTTTTCTAGTTTATAATCAAAGTTTTGATACAATCTAGCACCAGTTCCTGCTGGTATTAGTTTACCAACAATAACGTTTTCTTTTAAACCTTCTAAGTAGTCAACCTTACCATGAATAGCAGCATCTGTTAATATTCTTGTTGTTTCTTGGAAGGCTGCTGCTGATAAGAATGAATCAGTTTCAAGTGATGCTTTAGTAATACCTAACAATACTGGTTTACCAGTTGCTGGGGTCTTACCTTCAAGAATCAATTCCTTATTAGCGTTTGTAAATTCGTTGATGTTAATTAAAGTTCCAGGCAAGTATAATGAATCTCCTGAATTAACAATCTTAATTTTAGAAATCATTCTTCTAGCCATTACCTCAATGTGTTTATCACTAATATCAACACCTTGCATACGATATACTTTTTGAATTTCAAGTAATATATATTGTTGAACAGTTATTGGATCAGTCACAACTAGTAATTCTTTAGGGTTAATTGCTCCTTGTGTTAATCGCTGACCTGCTTTAACTTCTTGATTTAATTCAACAATAGGTTTCATACGGTAAAATGTTGTATGTTCTCTTGTTTCAACTTCATTAGTAATATCAATTATAAAATTGCCACCATTTTCTGTAATTTTAGTTACTTTACCATTAATTTCAGCAATAGTTGCTTTTTTCTCAGGGTTACGAGCCTCAAACAATTCTTGAACACGAGGTAAACCTTGAGTGATATCATCACCTGCAACACCACCGGTATTAAATGTACGCATTGTTAATTGAGTACCAGGCTCACCAATTGATTGTGCTGCCATGATTCCGACTGCTTCCCCTATTTCAACTATTGAACCAGTTGCTAAGTTACGACCATAACACTTTTGACATAATCCTTTTTTAGTTTTACATGTCAATACTGATTTAATTGGAACTTTAGTGATTCCAGCTTTAATTATTTTATCAGCTAATTGTTCAGTAATATACTCCTCACGATCAATAATAACTTCTTTTGTTTCAGGGTGTAAAACTTTTTTATTAGTGAAACGGCCAATAATACGATCATATAATGATTCTATATTAGTGCCATCATTTTCATTAACAAAAGCTTCTACAACAACACCCTGTTCAGTTTTACAGTCGGCTTCTTTAATAACAATATCTTGACAAACATCAACTAATCTTCGTGTCAAGTAACCAGCATCAGCTGTTTTTAAAGCCGTATCAACCGCACCCTTACGAGCACCATGGGTTGATAAAAAGAATTCTGAAATTGTTACCCCTTCACTAAACGAAGATGTAACTGGTATCTCAACATATCCACCACTTGGTTTTCCGAACAATCCACGCATCCCTACTAATTGAGTATAACTCTTAATATCTCCACGAGATCTCGATAACATCATCATTGAGATCGAATTATATTTATCTTCACTAACAATTTCTTTTAATTCATCAGATATTTTACTAGTAGTATCAAGCCAGATTTTAGCAACTTGTTCGTGGCGCTCCTGCTCGGTAATTAGCCCACGACGATGTTGTTTATTAATAATATCAACTTTATTTTGACTTTCTTCTAAAAGTTCTTCTTTAATTTGACTTTGATGTAAATCTGAAATAGAAATTGAAATACCTGATTTAGTTGAATATTTAAACCCTAAATCTTTTAATTTATCAAGCATTACTGATGTTTCAGTTGTGTGATAACGCTTATAATTTTGAGCAATTATCTGACTGAAACTTCCTTTATTTAAAGGTTCGATTAAAGGCATCTCCTTTATTTTTTCCGGAATATTTTTACCTTTATCAATAAAGAATTTGCTCGGAGTCATTCTTTCAATGTTTTCTTCACTACCTTCATTTATATATTGAAATGAATCTGGAAAGATTTCATTAAAGATTATTTTCCCAACAGTTGTAACTAAATATTTTTCTTTATGTTCATCAAGGAATATTTTATATTTAAATGCTCTTACAGGAATTGCTATTCTTGCATGAAGAGAAATCTCTTCTCGTTCATAAGCCATTAAAGCTTCATTTGGATCTTTAAATATTCTTCCTTCTCCAAGTTGATTATCTTTTTCAATTGTTAAATAATAATTACCTAAAACCATATCTTGAGATGGAGTAACAATTGGATTCCCATCTTTTGGATTTAGAATGTTATTAGCACCCAACATTAAGATTCTTGCTTCAGCTTGCGCTTCTTCACTTAATGGTAAATGAACAGCCATTTGATCTCCATCAAAGTCAGCATTAAAAGCGGCACATACTAACGGGTGAAGTCTAATTGAACGTCCTGCCGTTAATTTAGGTTGGAAGGCTTGAATTCCAAGTCTATGAAGAGTTGGAGCACGGTTTAATAAAACCGGATGTTCTTTAATTTTTTCTTCAACAATATCCCATACTCTTGGATCTTGATTTTCAATCATTCGTTTAGCTGCTTTAATATTTGAAGCAATTTCTTTCGAAACTAAACCTTGAATAACATGTGGCTTAAATAATTCTAAAGCCATTTCTTTTGGAATACCACATTCATACATTTTTAAATTTGGACCAACAACGATAACTGAACGTCCAGAATAATCAACACGTTTACCAAGTAGGTTTTGTCGGAATCTTCCTTGCTTACCTTTAAGCATGCTACTTAATGATTTAAGTGGACGATTTCCAGCCCCCGTTATGTTACGACCACGACGACCATTATCGAATAATGCATCAACTGCTTCTTGTAACATACGTTTTTCATTTTGAATAATAATTGATGGAGCTTCTAGTTCTAACAATTTTTTCAAACGGTTATTACGGTTAATAACACGACGATATAAATCGTTTAAATCACTAGTTGCAAAGCGTCCACCATCTAATTGAATCATTGGCCTTAACTCTGGCGGGATAACAGGTAAAGCATCTAAAATCATCCATTCTGGACGATTTCCCGATTCTACAAAAGCATTTAAAACATCAAGTCTTTTGATTAAACGAATACGCTTTTGAGAAGTTGAATCTTTAATTTCTTCTATTTCTGCTTTTATAACTGAAATTTCTGATTCTAAATCGACATCAGCTAAAAGTTCTTTAACAGCTGCTGCACCCATTCCAACACTAAATGATTCACCATATTTTTCATAATAAGTACGGTACTCTTTATCTGATATAATTTGTTTCTTTTCAAGAGGCGCAGCTCCTGGATCTAAAACAACGTACGATACGAAATAAAGAACCTCTTCTAAATCACGCGGAGACATATCAAGAACAAGTCCCATACGAGAAGGAATACCTTTAAAAAACCAAATGTGAGAAACTGGTGTTGCTAGTTCAATATGCCCCATTCTTTCACGACGGACTTTAGTTCTAGTTACTTCAACACCACATCTATCACAAATTATATTTTTATAACGAAGACGTTTATACTTCCCACAAGAACATTCAAAATCTTTAGTTGGACCAAATATTTTTTCACAAAACAGTCCATCACGTTCTGGTTTTAAAGTACGATAATTAATAGTTTCAGCTTTTTTTACTTCACCGTAAGACCAAGATCTTATTTTATCAGGTGAGGCAATTGCAATTCTTAATCCTTCGAAATTATTAACATCCATTATTCTAAAACCCCCTCTTCTACTTCTTTATCATCTTGCTCTTGTTCATCTGTTTCTTCATCGTCAGTAGTTTCCTTATCATCTACTTGACTATCAGTTTCTTCAGTTGGTTTTGCTTCTTCTAGTTCAGAATCAGCACTTTTTTCAAACTCATCAGTGGTTAAAAAAGAATCACGTTCCATAGCTTCTAATTCTTTTAACTCAAGATAATTACCGTCTTTATTCAAGATTGTAATATCAAGTCCTAGTGCTTGGAATTCTTTAATTAGCACCATAAATGATTCTGGAACGCCTGATTTTGGAATTGGTAGTCCTTTTACTAAAGCTTCATATACTTTAACACGACCAACAACATCATCCGATTTGATTGTTATCATCTCTTGTAAGATGCTAGCTGCTCCATAAGCATAAAGTGCCCAAACTTCCATTTCTCCAAATCTTTGACCACCAAATTGAGCTTTACCACCTAATGGTTGTTGTGTAACTAATGAGTATGGACCAGTTGAACGAGCGTGAAGTTTATCATCAACCATGTGATGCAGTTTTAACATATACATAATCCCTACACTAACTGGGTTATCATATTTTAATCCAGTTCGTCCATCATATAATGTCATTTTCCCTGTTTCACTAAGATTAGCTTCTTTTAGAGCATCAAGTATTTCTTCACGAGTTGCTCCTGCAAAAACTGGCGTTGCAACATGAATATTTAATTCTCTAGCAGCCATACCTAAGTGCATTTCTAGGATTTGTCCAATATTCATACGAGATGGAACTCCTAGTGGGTTTAAGATGATATCAACTGTTTCACCGTTTTCCATGTATGGCATATCTTCTTCTGGTAAAACAAGCGACACAACACCTTTATTACCATGACGCCCAGCCATTTTATCTCCAACAGTAATTTTACGTTTTTGAGCAATATAAACACGAATTACTTTTGAAACACCCGCTGGTAATTCATCAGTATCTTTTTTAGTAAATACTTTTATATCATGAACAATACCACCACAACCGTGAGGAACACGAAGTGATGTATCTCTTACTTCTCTTGTTTTTTCACCGAAAATAGCATGTAATAATTTTTCTTCAGCAGTTAGTTCAACCATTCCTTTAGGAGTAACTTTACCAACTAATATATCATCATCTTTTACTTCAGTACCAATAATAACAATACCATTTTCATCTAAATTTTTACGAGCTTCTTCACCAATATTAGGAATATCTCTAGTAAACTCTTCCGGTCCTAATTTTGTATCTCGACACTCAATTTGATAATCTTCAATATGAATTGATGTGTAAACATCATCTTTTACTAATCTTTCATTTAAGATAATGGCATCTTCATAGTTATAACCATCAAAGTTCATAAATGCTACTTTAACGTTTTTACCTAGAGCCATTTCCCCTAATTCTGTACTTGGTCCATCAGCAATAACCATATCTTTTTTTACAGCATCCCCTAGTTTAACAATCGGGCGTTGTAAATAACAAGTACCGTTATTACTCTTTTCAAAACCATTTAATAAATATGTATCTTTCCCACCTACAGTTTTAACAACAATTCGTCTAGAATCAACATATTCAACAATTCCATCAGCTTTGGCTATAACAACAGCTCCCGAGTCACGAGCAGCAATCGCTTCAATACCAGTACCAACTAATGGTGCATCACTTTTTAATAATGGAATAGCTTGACGTTGCATGTTGGCACCCATAAGTGCTCGTTTACCATCATCATGCTCTAAGAATGGAATACCACTAGTTGTAATCGATACTACTTGTTGTGGCGAAACATCCAAGAAATCTACTTTTGATTTTTCAACCATAACATTCTCATCGCGATAACGAACAGGTAATCTATCTTCAATAATTTCATTATTTTCATTTACTTTAACAGCTGCTTGTGAAATATAATAATCTAATTCTTCATCAGCAGTCATATAAACGATTTCATCAGTTAATTTAGAATTTTCAACTTTTCGATACGGAGTCATAATAAATCCATAATCATTCACAACCGCATAACTAGCCAGGGCTGTAATAAGTCCGATATTAGGTCCTTCTGGTGACTCAATCGGACATAAACGTCCATAGTGTGATGGATTAACATCACGAACTTCCATTCCCGCTCGATCTCTTGATAACCCACCAGGCCCAAGCGATGATAAACGACGTTTATTAGCTAATTCAGCAATTGGATTAGTTTGATCCATAAATTGTGATAATTGGCTACTACCAAAGAATTCTTTAATAGCAGCAGTAAGAGGTCTAATGTTAATTAAAGTTTTTGGAGTTACTTCAGATGCATCTTGTGTTGACATACGATCTTTAATAACACGTTCAATACGTCTTATACCAATTCTAAATTGATTTTGTAACAATTCACCCACTTGACGAACACGGCGATTTGATAAATGGTCTATTTCATCAAAATTTCCAATTCCTTCTAATAGATTTAGATAATATGAAACAGATGCATATATATCTGATATAGTTAATCTTTTTAAATCAAGTTCTTGATCGTTACCAATAACATTAACAACCTTTTCTGGTTCTAATTTAGAAAACACTTTAATTAATTGAACGCGGTTATAAGTATCTAAATCTTCATTAACTAAAGCTTCTTTCAGACCATAACCATCTTGTAAAATTGGTTTTAATTCAGTTAAAACTTCTTTCGTAATTAAAGTACCTTTTTCAAATAATACTTTTCCTTTTACTTTTATATCTTCAGCTAAAACACAATTTAATAATCTTTCTGAAATCGCTAATTTTTTATTAAATTTATAACGCCCCACTTTAGCTAAATCATAACGAAAAGAATCAAAAAATCTTGTAATTAATTGATTTTTAGCACTATCTAAAGTAGACGGCTCTCCTGGTCTCAATTTTGAATGAATATCAATTAATGCTTCATCAGTATTCTTATTAGCATCTTTTAGAAGGGTTTTAGCAACATAGTCATTTTCACCAAACAAACTTATGATATCTTCATCATTTGAAAGACCTATTGCTCGAAGCAATGTTGTAATTGGAACTTTTCTAGTTCGGTCAATTCGAACATAAACAACATCACGAGCATCTGTTTCATATTCCAACCAAGTTCCATGAGTCGGAATAATTTGCCCACTGATAATAGTACGACCATTTTTTTTATCAATATCTTTAACAAAGTATACGCTTGGAGATCTAACTAATTGTGAAACAATCACTCTCTCTGCGCCATTGATAATAAATGTTCCTGTTTCAGACATAATTGGTAAATCACCTAAATATATGTCTTGCTCTTTAATTTCTCCTGTCTCGTGATTAAAAAGTCGTGCTGCTACCTTAATGGGAGAAGCATAGGTTGCGTAGCGCTCCTTACAACCTTTTATTGAATAACGTGGTTCTTCAAAATAGAAATCACCAAATTCAAGTGATAAATTTCCAGTGAAGCTTTCCACAGGAAAAACATCAAGAAAAACTTCCTTGATTCCTTCATTAATAAACCAATTGTAAGATTTTTTTTGTATCTCTAACAAGTTGCTTAACTCAATAGCATTTTTTGTTTTTGCATAACTTCTACGTTCACGATGGTCACCAAATTTTTTCACAGTATAAGACACTTTCTCACCCCTATTAATATATTTACCCGAATAATCATTTCTAAAAAATAAAAATGTGCTACCAATTTATGATTTTAACAAAATTGTGTCAATTTGTCAACATTTTATTGCACATATAACATAAAAGCCTTTTTTCTTACCAACTATTTCAACATCATACTCTAATTTAAGGTCTCTAACAACTGTTTTTGCCCCCTGATCTTTATGGATAACCAACCACATCTGTCCCTTCGCATTTAAATATTCTTTAGCCTTAAATAAAATTTCATACAACACCTTTTTACCAACTCTAATTGGTGGATTTGTAATAATGAAATCATATTTAGAGTTAATATTAGAATACTTATCACTAGCAAAAATGTTCACTTTCACCTTATTTATCTTGGCATTTTTTATAGCTAATTTAATACTTCTTTCATTAATATCAATCATATCAACAACTGCATCAGTATTTTTACTAACATATATTCCAATCGGACCATAACCACAACCAAAATCTAAAACCCGACCTTTGATTTTATCTAAATCTAGTAATTCCAATAAAGTTCTAGTTCCAAAATCTAAGCCCCGTTTTGAAAAAACACCACTATCTGTTATAAACTTATATGGTTGGTTGTTTATTTTTATAAATACTTCTGACTCATTGCTTTTACTATCAGGTTTTTTATCGTAATAATAACTCACTATATTACCCCTTTAAGAAAGGGCGAAAGCCCATACTAAATTACATAGTATAGGCTACCCTTATTAGAATTAATTATTTTAATTCAACAGAAGCACCAGCTTCTTCTAATTTTGCTTTTAATTCATTAGCTTCATCCATATTAACATTTTCTTTAACAACACCACCATTGTCAGCAATGTCTTTAGCATCTTTCAATCCTAATCCAGTTACTTCACGAACAATTTTGATAATTGCTAATTTATTAGCACCAGCTGCTGTCAGTACTACATTCACTGATGTTGGTCCTTCTTCAGCTGCACCTGCTGCTGTTGGAGCCGCAACTGCTACTGCACTTGGATCAACTCCAAATTCCTCTTTCATTGCATCTACTAATTCTTTAACTTCAAGAATTGTCATTTCTTTTAATCCACTAATAAATTCTTCTTTTGTAAATTTTGCCATATTATTCCTCCTCTTTAATTTTCTAAATTTTGACTATGTAAATCTAAACAAATAGATAAGTCACGCACCACACCCATTAATCCAGATGCCACTTGCGTCAATAAGCCTTCTCTTGAAGGTATTTTTGCTAATTCATTTAAAGTATCAATTGTTGTAATTTTTCCCTCAACAATTCCAACTTTCATTTCCAGCGATTTATATTTCTTTGAAAAATCACTTAACACCTTAATTGGTGCGACTGCATCTTTTCCAAAAGCCATTGCTTTCGGTCCAACTAAGTGTTCGTTTAAATCAATTTCCAAATCATTTAAAGCTCTCTTAGCTAAAGTGTTTTTATATACTTTAAATTCCGCATCATTTTCTCTAAGTGTTCTTCTTAACTCTGTTAATTCAACAACAGATAAATCACTATATTCAAAAAATACAACAGATTGAGATTCTTTAACATTTTTAGAAATTTCATTAACTACGTCTTGTTTTTTTGCTAAAACCTTTTCGTTCGCCATCCTGCACCTCCCTTTTAGTTACAATTACCTAAAAAAACTACTACGCATAATGTCCGTAGCAGCTTGAAGTCTTAATTAATTAAGTCCTCGGTAGGATGATTAAACTGTTAGGTCCCTACGGTCTACGGCACTTGCTTTTAAATTTTTACAAATTGATTATAACATATTATATATTATATGTCAAAACTATTTTGATCGATTTTAATTCCAGGTCCCATTGTTGAAGAAATAGCAATATTTTTAATATATTTACCTTTCACAACAGATGGTTTACTTTTAATAATTAAATTCATAAAAGCATCTAAATTTTCAAGTAACTTAGAATCTTCAAATGATGCTTTACCAATAATAACATGAATATTTCCATAACTATCAGTACGATATTCAACACGACCTTTTTTAATATCTTCGATCGCTCTTTTAACATCAGTCGTTACGGTTCCTGTTTTAGGGTTTGGCATTAAACCTTTAGGTCCTAAAACTTTACCAATCTTTCCTATTGCTGGCATCATATCTGGTGTAGCAATAATGATATCAAAATCAAACCAATTTTCTTTTTCGATTTTGTCTAACATATCAGTATCTCCAACATAATCAGCACCTAAATCTCTAGCAACTTGCGCCTGTTCTCCTTTGGTAATAACTAAAATCTTTTTAGTTATTCCAGTACCATGCGGAAGTACTACAGCACCTCTTAATTGTTGCTCAGCTTTTTTAGTATCAAGATTTAGATTAAGCGCTAATTCAATAGACTCATCAAATTTCGCAGTAGCTGTTTTCTTAACTAACTCTACAGCTTCTTCTTTTGAATATAATTTTGTTCTATCAACCATTTTAATTGCTTCAACATATTTTTTTCCTTTTTTCATTATTTTACCTCCTTATGTGGTATATGCGGACTATGCCTCCCACATAGGGTTANCCCTATATGTATATACATTTTATTATTCTACTTTAATACCCATATTAATTGCTGTACCTTCAACAATTTTCATTGCTTCATCTACAGTATATGCATTTAAGTCGGGCAATTTAATTTCAGCAATCTCTTTAATTTGATCTTTAGTTAAAGTTCCAACATTTTCTGTTGAGCCTCTAGCTGCACCAGATTTAATTTTGGCGTACTTTTTAATCAAAAATGATGTTGGTGGAGTTTTAACTACAAAATCAAAAGTTCTATCTTCATAAACAGAAATTTCAACTGGTAAAATATCCCCCATTTTGTCTCTAGTTGCATCATTATACTTCGTACAAAATTCTTGNAAATTAATTCCAACTGGTCCTAAAACCGTTCCAACTGGTGGAGCTGGTGTTGCTTTTCCTGCTGGAATTTGTAATTTTATTTTTTTAGTCACTTTCTTTGCCACGAAAAACACCTCCTATTTTTTTCGCGTGTGGTTCTAATGCGAGTAAACTTTTGTGGTCTCTTATGTCCGCGCTCCCACTGATTTATCTATATTCAACAAATATAGCCATTTAATAATAACATATTTTTAATAAATTGTAAACTAAACTTTAGCAACATCTACAAGTGGTATTTCAACAACTGTTTCTTGTCCAAAAAGATCTAATTTAACTTCTAATATTTGATTTTTAAAATCAAAGCTTTTAATTTTACCATACATATTAGCAAAAGGACCTTGAATAACTTTAATTGAATCATCAACATTAAGTTCATTACCTAGTTCTAACCTTGTCATACCCATACTACCTAAGATTTTATCTACTTCTTGAGGAGTTAATGGAAATGGTTTAGCACCTTTACCAGATGAACCAATAAAACCAGTTACACCAGGTGTATTACGCACCACAAACCAAGCGTCATCAGTCATTACCATTTCAACTAATATATAACCTGGAAACATTTTCTTTTGCTTCTCTTTTTTTACCCCATCTTTAATTTCAACTTCTGTTTGTTCAGGAACTACAATTCTATGAATATAATCTTCCATTTCCATAGAATTAGCACGCATCTCCAATTTTTCTTTTACTTTATTCTCATGCCCCGAATAAGTATTAACTACATACCATTCTTTTTCCATTATTGCACCAACGTTTTCAAACTTGCTAAAACTATATCAGTCAGCGCAAAGAAAAATGCGAAGATTATAACAAACGAAATAGTTGCAATTGAATAAGAAATCATTTCTTTCTTATTAGGCCATCTTACCTTTTTCATTTCTTTTTTAACTTCTTTTAGAAAATTAATTATTTTTTTCATTTCAAACACCACCCTATATTATATGTTTTTTTTCAAATAAAAAACACTCTTTCGTGCTGATATAAGATTATCACACAATTAAACCTTAGTCAATAGATTTTATAATTAAACCATAATTATTTTAATTTTTCTCATCTACTTATCTCTACATTTTTGATATAATAAAAATGTAGACNTCTTTCTATGTCTACATTTATTTTGGGTTTTTATATTTTTATAATACTATCTTTATTATTTAATAAGACTTTAACTTTATCAGTTTTTTCCCAGTTTAAATTTAAATCACTTCTTCCAAAGTGACCAAATGATGTGAACTCACTATAAACAACATTGGGCAAATTTAATTCTTTAATAATATTCAGTGTCAATAAATTTAAGTACTTAATTTTTTACAGATAATTCTTCTCTTGCTTTATTTTTTATCCTTTGTAAAGCATTATCAATTGCTTTAGGTGTTCGATCTAAAATTGCTGCAATTTCGCGATAATTAAAATTATTGATTTTCAATTCAAAAACTTGTTCTTCAAAGTCAGTTAAACGACTTTTAATATTATTAATCAGCTCAATCTTCGTTTCATTATAAAGCAATACATTCTCAGGGTTATTATTAGTATCACCCAAAAAAATTTCTAAACCTACATTTGAAAAATCATCATCTGATCCTTCTAGTGATAAAGATTCGTTTAATATTTTGTGTTTTAAACGTTTAGTTGAAATAATTAAACTAATCATACGTCTTTCAATACAAGTTTTGGCAAACGTATAAAAACTAGTATCTTTATTTTCATTATAATGAGTTATAGCATTAGAAAGCCCTAAGAAACCTTCTTGAATCAAATCATTTATCTCTAAACCATTATATTTACATGACCTATGCATTTTATTGGCAGTTCCCACAATAAGGGGTCTGTATTTTTCAAATAAAATATCACGAGCATTTTCATGATTTTCTTCAACAAAAGATACTAATTCATTATCATTATAATTTCGATAATCCATAACTACCTCCTAGCTGTCTTTGCTTTATAAATAATTATACCAGCTGCAACAGATGCATTAAGGCTATTGGTTTTTCCAAACATTGGAATACTAGCAATAAAATCGCATTCTTCACGCACTAATCGGCTAAGACCTTTTCCTTCATTACCGATTACAATTGCAATTTTGCCCTGATAATCTATCTCTTCAAAATCAGTTCCATTCATATCAGTACCAACAATCCAAAATCCTTTGTTTTTTAATTCTTTAATTGTTCTTGTTAAATTGGTAACTTGTGATACTTTTATGTTTTCTAATGCACCGGCACTCACTTTCATAACTGTCGAATTAACCGAAACGCTTCTATCTTTAGGAATAATAATTCCATCAACCTTCGCTGCTTCACAAGTTCGAACAATAGCCCCCAAGTTGTGTGGATCTTCTAAGTGATCTAAAATAACAACCAAAGCATTTTCATTATTTATAAATTCTTCAAGACTGGCATATTTATAAGCTGGTACCTTTAATATTATACCTTGATGATTTTTATTTACAAGTTTATCTAACTCATATTTTTCAAACCATTCAATATTAATATTTTGTTTCTTTAAAGCATTTATTATGTTTTTGTCATTAAAGTTTTTATAAAGAAAAGCTTTTTCTATTTCTTTATTATTTGCTAAAATTTCTAAAGCAACATTTTTACCGTGTATATACATATTTATTCTCCTATTATAAATTTCATTATTTGATCTAGTTTATCTATTCTTTTTTCTAAATATAAATATCCAATTAAAGCTTCTAGTGCTGTTGCATGTTTATAAGTAATGATATCAGTATTTTTCGGTTTTGATTTACCTTTATGATTACGCGCCCGCATAATAATTGACATTTCCTCTTCATCGAACATATTGTTATTGATTAATAGAGTTAGAAAATGACTTTGAGCACGAGCGCTAACATAATTNACCGACCTTTTTTGTAAATCATTAACTTTCGATATTCCCGACTTTACTAAATATAATCTTATATACTTTTCATAAATTGCATCACCTAAATAAGCAAGTGCTAAAACATTTATTTCCTTAGTTTTCATTTAGTTCCTCGTANCGGTCAAAAGTAATGTTTTTAATAATACCATTTTTAAGATCATTAATTATGATAGCAAATACTTTGTCATAATCAACTTCCCCACCCTTGACCAGACATCCACGTTTTTTTCCAATCGCATCTAAGGTTGGAATGATATCGTCAAAATCAATCTCATCAATGCTATAGCGCTCCTTTAAAATTTCAGGATAGTATTTATTTAACATTTTTAATATATATATGGCAACATCATCAAGTGGTAAAACCTCTTCTTTAATAGCTGTTAGACTAGCTAAATTTAAAGCAACACTTTTATTATCTAATTTCGGCCATAAAATACCGGGAGTATCTAATAATTCCAAATCATTATTAATTCTAATCCAATCTAAACTTGTAGTAACCCCTGGTTTATTACCAATTTTAGTGGCTTTTCTTCCCACTAAACGATTAATTAAAGTTGATTTACCAACGTTAGGTATTCCAATAATCATAACTCTTGTTTTTCGCAACTTTAATCCTTGTTTTATACGCTTTTCATTTAAGGGTTGATTTATTTTATTAGTCAACGAAATTAAAGGTTTTAAGTTAATATTTCTTACTAAATTTAGCCCCATAACTTTATAACCTTGTTTTTCATAATGTTTAATCCATTTATTAGTTTCATTAATATCGCATAAATCCATTTTTGTCATAATAATAACTCTTGGCTTCGAGCCAACAATTGTATTAATATCTTTAATTCTAGAAGACATTGGCATACGTGCATCAACAACTTCATAAACAATATCAACTAAGGAAATATATTCACTCATTTGCCTTCTTGTTTTAGCCATATGACCTGGATACCAATTTATATTTTGNNCATTATTTTCCATAATTATTACCTCTTTAATTAGTTATATTATACCACGATTAAAAAAGANTTTGATAANCCTTTTTTTAGTTTAGTTTAGTTATTTCCTCGCCTCTCAGAACTGCGTCCATATATTCAATGGTATAATCTCTAATAAATCTTTTAGGGTCTTTTATCCATTCGTGTATCTCATTATATATTCTTTCAAACCCAACTTCACCATATTGATTATAAAATTCTGAATAGTTTATTAATCCTTCTTTTAAAAATTCTCTATAAGCTTCATTGCCAACATACATTCTTTTTGAAAGTTTGCTTCCTGACCAATCTAGTATTGTAGGTGTATATATCACACTTGGAGATTCAGTATATCCTAAAGTTAACAAAGGTTCCATATAAACTCTTAATGGCCACATTCCTGACCAATCCCCTCCATCTACAATCACATTTAATTCATTATTCAAATTATTTCGTCTTATAAAATACATTACTTTTACTAAGTATCTTAAAGGAACATTCATATCAAAAGTATCATTACTATCTTTATTTATATTGATTCTAAATTCTCCATGATTTGGACAGTAAGAGCTTAAAGATAAATTGTCATTACTAATGCTATTAATTTTAGTGTGTACAAGATGTTTTTCTGTTAGACCACATTTAGGACATCCAAATCTTAATCTGATTTCTCCTTTTTTCGGGTCTAGAATATTTTTTAATTTGTCAGTATTTTGTATAACTTCAATTAGTGCATCCTTAACTAGAGGATCTTGCTGATATTCATAGAAAAATTTAATTTCATAGTCCACATCATTTAATTTTTTCAACCTTTCTAGTAATTCTTCAAAGTAAGGAAAATATTTGTCTTTTACTCGTTCTCCACTATCTAAGATTGTTTTTTCTAAATTAGTATAGTATCTAATATTATTAATGATTTCTTCTTTTCCAGTTACACTTTCTAATAACTCGACTATAATTTTAACAGGTTTCCCAAAGTATTCCTCATAATGCTTAGCCAATGCAAAAGCAGATATAAAATTAGTTAATGTTCCAATGTGAGGGAAACTATTTACTTGAGCTGATAACCATAAATTTATTGTTTCCTTTCCTTCCGCTTTGTTTTCAATTATTTTTGCTAAATCATCAACTATATAATTCATGCCTGCTAACGGGTAATAAACTTTTTTCATATTAATCTCTCCTTAGTAAATATTTTGATTTTATAATATCATTTTTCTCTGTTTTAGTAAATAATTTATCTAGTTTTTTAAATTCTTCTGTTTGCTCCATCATCAAACAAGAAACACCAAAATTATCATAATATATTCCATCATGCTTATGTACAAATTCTTTTTCGAATTTTTCTTGGCTTTTTAAATAATTTAATAATTTAGGTTTGTTTTTTAAATATATATAGCTATGAGGAACAAAAAAATCTGGATATAATTCTTTTATTTTTTCTAATGGTACTGGTTTTTTAAATAATGTAAAAGAATAAATTGGTATTGCTAATTTGTCTCCAGAATCGATTGCAGAGTTAATCACTTCTAAAACTTTTGGATCATCAGTAGTTTTAGAAACATCTTGAATCCTAAGTGCTTCACCTAAATCCATTATTCCTATTACTTCTTGTACGGGAGCTGATAAGTAAAGATATGCAATGACTGGCTCACTAGTAAATCTTTTTCTGTATTCATATTTTTTTATGCCATATAAAATTGGCCTAAAAAAATCTGGTTTAAAACTTAAAAAAATTTCTTTTTTCATATAACTTCTCTCCTTTTCAGTGAATTATGTAAAAACTTTTTTTAACGAAACTCTTTATTTATAAGGGTTTGCCGTTGTCCGCACATTAACTCCTACTTCACAGTTTATATTTTGAGCATTATTTTCCATTAGATTCTCCTTCTATATTTTTGTTTGTAAATAGCAATTTCAATTTTGAATTAAGTATATGATTAGTTAACGTTTCATATCTACTGTCATAAGCAAATGATTGCGGAGGAGTAAAGTCATACTCTTTTTTCAATAACAAAAGTGGCATATGATTGCTTATCTCATAAACAGAATGTATTTCATATGCATACTTTGATTTATAGCCAGAGTTGAACTCATCATTTCCGTCGCCTTGATATTTAATAAGGGTGGGATGCTTAATAAATTGATTTATTTTTATAATATATTTAAGCGAACTTACTGGAGCAGTTACATACACGAATATCGTATTAAACGGTTGCTTAGGAATATAATTTCTAAATTCGTGATTTTTAATTTGATTTACAATTTTTTGTGTTGCATTAGGATTAATGCTCATATATACAGCTTTATTATTCATATTTTTGAAACTCCTTAATAAAGTAATATATTGTATAATTTCTAAATAGCATATATGGATTTTCAAACCAAGTTTCCACTATTTTTAAAATTGTATTTAAACTTTCTATTCCTCTTATATTTTTTAATAAATGATAATTTATAAATTCTTGCGGGATGTCATTGTAAGCTCCTTTTTTCACATATAGTGATTTACTCATTTTTGCTCCAGACCAGTCCATAATCAATGGAGCATAGAATATAAAAGACATTTTTGATACATCATAGCCTAAATGAGAAGCTAATTTATATCTCATTTCTTCTTGATAAAAGCCGGCATAATCACTACCAGTTACTCTTAAAATTTGATAATCATAATCATCGCTATTATTAACAGTACTATAAAAAATGCCTCTTATTAAATTCCTTAATGGAGAATTGTACTCAAGTTTATGTGTTTCTGTTATAAAATTCACTCTATATTTACCGTGTACCGGGCACATAAAATAAATATAGTCGCCTATATACTCATTTTTAACGGAATGCTTGTCTGTTAAACCGCATTTAGGACACGAGCTTCTTACTCGTAAATTGTTGTATTTTGGATCTAGCCTCGAAGAGATAAATTCACGGTGATTTAAAATATTTTTAATAATAGGATAAATTTCTTTTGAATTATTAAATTCTGATTGATACCTTATTTCATATTCAATGCCAGTTATTTTAGAATAGTGGTTTAATATTTCGATGTATTCATCAAGATATTTGTTTATCTCTCCACTTGCTTCTAAATTTTTTTGATATTTTAAACCATTAATTGTTGATTCTTCGCCGGGAGCGGTTTCAATAATTTCGTATAAAATAGATGCTTTTTTGTTAGATTTTTTTTCAAGTTGTAGAGCAAGTTCATAAGAAAGAGCAATCGTTATCAGCGTACCAAAATGAGGCGAGCTATTTACCTGTGCTCCTACGCTTATTTTAATATGATCTTTAGTCAATTGTTTTAATAGATATGGGATAATTTCTTTTTCAAACATATAGGATGCTCCACCTAACGGATGATGAACTATTCCATCTGTTTTAATATTCATTGTGTTTCCTCTCTTTCACTAAATTTATTTCTATCGCTAAAGCACTATATAATTTTTGTTTATCAAGAGAGTAATATTTTTCCATGTCATGATAATCAACCACATCAGTTTCTTTATACCCCATTGCTATTGGATCATACTGTTTATATAAAGTCTTAAAATCTGGAAATAAATTTAATTTAATTATTTCAACTAAGATCTCTTCTTGGGTTTCCAAGTTTGTAAAATTAATGTAATCACCCTCTTTTAATTTCTTTCGTTTTTCATCATTTAGTCTAAGTTCAATAGTTTTGCTTCTCTGACTAATAAGTTTAAAAGGTGAATCATTTAAATTCATCATATGAATAGTTTTTTCTGTCATTTTTCCTCCAATTACAATAAGTTTGTAAAAACTTTTTTTGATGAAACCCTTTAGTTATAAGGGATTGCTCGATTTCGGCCATATGAGCCGATCTCACAATTTATATTTGCCATGCTATCTTCCTCTCTATTAGTTTAATCTATAAAATAGTATAACATAAAAATAAGATAAACTAAAATTTATCTTATTTAACCATTCCAATTCTTTTAAATGGATAGAGTCTAAATTTGGTCTTACCAACAATATCATCAATATCAACCATACCAAAGAAACGACTATCCTTTGATTCACTTCGATTATCCCCTAGTACAAAATAATGATTATCAGGAATAACTTCATAACCCAACTCTTTTATATCAAAGCTACTTGTAATAGAATTTGAAAATGAATCTTCTATTAAGTTATCATTAACATACAACTGGTTATTAACATATTTTAAATGTTCTCCGGGAAGTCCAACAACTCTTTTAACCAGACGTTCACCATCAAACTTTAAAACAATAATATCAAAACGTTTAATATTTCGATTACCTTTAGTTAGTAACAATATTTCCCTATCGAATAATGTAGTTTTCATTGAATTACCATTTACTCTAACTGGCGTTATAATAAAAGTTCTAATCAAAACAACAATTAAAACAATAATAAGATAGGTTGATATTTCTTTTATTATTTTCATAATATCCTTGTCCTTATTCAAAAAGAAGACCTTAATACGGTCTAATTTCTTTCTTTAATTTTTGCTTGTTTAACCATGGTTCTTAAGTAGTTTAATTTAGCACGTCTTACCTTACCTTTACGCAATACTACAATGTTATCAATTTTTGGTGAATTAATTGGGAATGTTCTTTCAACCCCAACACCACTTGTAGTACTCCTAACAGTAAAGTTACGACCAATGCCTCCACCCTTAAGAGACATTACAATACCTTCAAAAGCTTGAACTCTCTCACGCTTACCTTCAATAATTTTAACACCAACTCTAACGGTGTCTCCTACTCGAAATTCTGGAAGGTCTTGTCTGATTTGGCTTTTAGTTACTTTATCAACTAAATTCACAATGTCACTCTCCTTTTACTAAATGTTGATCATAGAAGAATTCCCAGCGGATCACATTGACTTAATAAGTTTAGCATAGATATTTGTTTTTTTCAACAATTATCTGCTTTTTCCCTTTTTTTCTTCATTAATATAATATTTACTATTTATAATATACAACTTCTTAGTTAACTCTTGTTCAATTAAATCAATTTTTTGAAGTAATATTTTATAATACTTTTCATCCAAATACATTTGGTATGTATTAATGACTATGCTGCGATAACGAGATAAGTTATCTAAGGCACGTTCCACATCATCCGGATCCGTTGCATCATCATTATCCATAATATTAATAATATATTTAAGATATTCCTCTAATTTACGTTTACTTTTTTTAATTAATATTTTTTTCGTAAAAGATGGATTTATTAAAATCAATTTATTAACAATAATACCATCATATTTTACTTTATTTTTAGGTTTTACTTCATACCCCTCTAATCGCTCATAATCAATATAGAAAATTTCTTTTTTATTAGCTTTTTTCATTAAGACATAATGCTTTTTTTTCATTCAATCATCTCTTTTCTAATAAATCAGGACGACGCTTACTAGTTCTGTTAAGTGCTTCATTTTGGCGCCATTTTCGTATATTTTCATGATGACCAGATAACAATACTTCAGGAACTTTCATTCCTCTAAAATCTTGTGGTTTAGTATAAACAGGATAATCTAGCAAATAATCGTTAAAAGATTCATTAAGATGTGATTCTGGTTCAATGACTCCATCAAGCAATCTAACAACACTATCAATAATAACCATACTTGGAATCTCACCACCGGTTAAAATATAATCACCGATACTAATTTCTATATCAACAATCGTTCTTATTCGTTCATCAAAACCTTCATAATGACCACAAATAATAATCAAATGTTTATGCTTAGCTAATTCATAAGCTTTATTTTGTTTATAAGGAACACCTTGTGGTGTCATCATAATAACTAAACTATCATTTCGTTTAAAATGCTCAACAGCTGCAAATATTGGTTCTGGCATCAATACCATTCCTTGTCCTCCACCAAAACCATAATCATCAACTCGTTTATGAGAATCAGTAGAAAAATCACGAATATTATGAACATTTATAACTACTTTATTGTTTGAGACAGCTCTGCCTATTATTGAAGTTTTAACAAAATCATCAAACATTGATGGAAATAAAGTTAAAACATCAATCTTCATTAATTAAACCTTCGATCTCTTTAATATATACTCGTTTTTCATCTAAATCTACTTTTTCAATAAATTCATCAAGATTAGGAATTAAATGATTACGAGAATCATCTTTTACAACTAATATATCATGGGCATTATTATTTACAATGTGTTCAATAAATCCAAGTCGTTTGTTTTTAAAATAAACTTCTAATCCGATTAATTGTTCATTAAATAAACCATCTACAACTAAATCGTCTTTATTAATATAAACACTATCACCTTTGTACATAATAACATCGTTGATATTATCGATTCCTTCAAAAGTAATCATATCGTATGTTTTATGACGACGATATTTCTTAATTTTTAATTCATCTTTAAAACGTCCAACATATAAAGTAAAGTTTTTTACAAATACTTGTTCTTTGTATTTAAAATCCGATATTAACCGTACTTCCCCCTTAACGCCATGTGTATTAATAATTTCCCCGACAAAAATATATTCCATAATTACACCCACTTATCTAGTTCATACAATATTATGCTGGTTGCTACGGCAACATTTAAACTTTCACATACCGAATTCATATCAATATAAATAAATTCATCACAAAGGTTAATTACCTCTTCGCTCAAGCCATTGCCTTCATTACCCACTATTATAACAAACTTTTTATTTTTTTCAACACTTTTAAGGCTTTTTCCATTTGTTACTTTCGTTCCCATAATTTTATAACCTTTATTCTTTAATTTGGGAATCAAATTAACTATATTTGAAGTCATTATATCAATATGAAACAATAATCCTTGTGTAGCCCGAACAACTTTAGGATTGTATAAATCTACTGTTTTGGAATTTAAAATAATCGTATCAACATCAAAGGCAACGGCACTTCTAATTATTGTTCCTAAATTACCCGGATCTTGAATATTGTCAATCATCAAGACTTTATCTCCAATTTCAGTGACCTCATCCTTTTTACGACAAATACCAATTATATTTGATGGAGATTCTAAAGTTGATAAATAATTAATAATATCATTAGTGACATAATTAGTCTCAACTGGTAAAGGAAATATTTCGTTTTTTTCTAAAATCAATTCTTTTAAATACCCCGTTTTATAAGCTTCAAGTACTAAATGACTTCCTTCTACCATAAATTCCTTATATTTTTCACGATATTTTTTTTGGGATAACTTTTTAATTTGCTTAATTTTAGGATTTTCCATTGACGTATATAGCATAATATCACCTATTTATATTCTACCAAATAAACCCATTAAAGTCTATAAAACAAAATAAAATCAGCGCTACCCGATTTAATTTTTATTATATTTTTTACCGTTTAAATCTATACTTTGTAATTGCATCTTTATTTTTATATGCTTTATATCTNNAGCACTTAATCTCATTTTCTTTAAATCATTACGATTTAATTTCCATAAATTTTCAATAGTCAAAATATTATATTTTTTCAATACCCTAACAACGTCTTTTTCAATTCCTAATTTATTTACATTATCACTTAAACATATACGACTCACTCTATCAACACCTATAAACTTATTTTTTTGAAATATTTTCTACTTTATCAATTACGTATTTTTTTGTATCTTCATATTTCATTCCCAACACCAAAGAAAATTCATTATACAGAATTTTTTCGGTTAACTTAAAATACTCACTATCTTTTTCACCTATTTTCTTACCAGCTGCTTCTCGTTCTTGATTTCTCAGATGAGTAGTTTTAATTATTTTAACTAGATCAAGATGATCACCAGTACTCAATAATTTCTTGTATTCACTTTCAATCATCCTACCATGATCTTTTATAATTGAAATGTTGGGTATTTCATTAATAATCGTTTGAACTTCTTTTTTTGAAATCAGTGCTCTAATGTGCCCACCCTTATTTTGCATAGGTACTTCAATAGTTAAAGAATCATCATCAATTGGTGCTAACACATAATAATCTAGATTATTAAAATCATTATGTTTAATTCCCTTTATTTTACAAACATCCCGCTTATAAACTACATGCTCATTAATTTTAAACATATTCCCCTCCTTACTGTTAAAAAAAATAGCTCCCAACTGGACTTACGCCATAGGACAGCTACTCGTTGTATATTAATTATAACATTTTTTTAGTAATTTTGTAAGGGCAAAAGGCTCTTTTAAGGGTTTTTACCTAATAAATACAATAAAAAACAAAAAATGCACCGATAAAGGGATTTAAAAACTAGTCCATTTGACTAGCTTAATATCTTTTGTTTTTCAGCATTTTTTTACTGATATAAAGATTCAGCATATTTATACATTTTATTATAAATTAAAAGAGACTCGTCTTCTGACTAGTCTCTAATAAATTCAAAACTANTATATTTCTATTTCCATTGTTTATTAGAATATATTTANATATTCCATATATTTTTCGTCAGTCTTTAAAATTCTGAATGTACTAATAAAACTATCGGTTATAATTTCTGTTTGCTTTACAATTATATCTATTTCTTCTTGTGACATTTCTCCAAGTCGTTTCTTATCATATATACTAGATTTTAATTCATACTGCAGCAAATAAGGTTCATTTTCAAACACTATACTACTGTGGTCTTAGATGTGGTGAAGCTAGAGGTTTAACATGGAGAAATGTTGATTTCGACAAAAAGAAAATGAAGATAAACAAACAAATTCAAAATAAAAAAACTGAACGAGTTAACGAATATTACATTGCTGCACCTAAAACTAGAGATAGTAATCGTGTATTACCTATTTGT
>JGI24709J26583_10000423_pt1 | contig 35719 bp, 31 predicted proteins | sample BioPla2DNA1_FD_26583 | JGI IMG/M metagenome (IMG submission 26583) | reverse complement strand
ATTTTTTACTGCCGCAGCGAGGACATGTTTTCATACTCTTTTATACTGATTTATCAACAGTTTTTCAAGGTTCTAAGTGCAACTTAAGTATAGGATTACCTATTTTAATGTTTTAAGTAAAATATTTATTATTTAAAGAGGTTTCGGATTGATTTTGAATTAGAGCTTTTTTATCTTATAATATTAGTAGGGCCTATATTAGGCTGGATCTGTTTATAAATTTGAAACAAATTTGGCGCCACCCACCATATATAATATTTAAGAAATGATTGGTATTGCCGGATTATGGACAGTAATCTAAAACAAAAAGAGAGAAGAAGAGAGGATTGTTAAAATTATAAATTTAAATAAGATCGATGGGAAACAACGGGTTGTTGTTGAAAATGTACAACCGGAAATTAATAATGGCAGATTTGCCATTCGTAGGGTTGAAGGAGAAACCGTAAGGGTTACTGCCAACATTTATGCCGATGGGCATGATGAAGTGCGGGCTTATCTGCTTTTTCGCAAAAAAAGGCAACGAAATTGGCAAAAAAATTCCATGATGGTTATAGCAAAAGATCTTTGGCAGGGTGAATTTACCGTTCCTGAGCCGGGTATTTATGAATACACCATTGAGGCAATGGTAGACCATTTAACCACCTGGCGGCAGGATATTCAAAAAAAGGCTGCGACCTCCGGTAATATTTCGGTTGATTTAAAGAGTGGACTTTCACTTTTGGACGGACTGTCCGCTAAAATTAAAGAGCCTAATAAGAAAGCTGCCCTGCAGGAGATTATAACCCTTATCCAAGAAGGTGAAGACCAAAATATAATAATAAAGCTGTTAGAAAAAGAATTAGATGATGAGTTTTTAATGCAGTATCCTTTGTCTAATCATGTCACTACCTATGGGCAAAGATTAGGAGTAACGGTAGACCGAAAAAGAGCCGGATTTAGCGCCTGGTATGAACTATTTCCCCGCTCCTGCTCTCCTAAACCGGGCTCTCACGGCACTTTCCGGGATTGTTTGAATTGGATTCCGGAAATTGCCAATATGGGATTCAATGTCCTTTATTTTCCTCCGATTCATCCTATAGGTAGAACGCATCGCAAGGGGAAAAATAATTCCATTGTTGCTGAAACCGATGACCCGGGCAGCCCCTGGGCAATCGGCAATGAATTGGGCGGGCATATGGCTTTACACCCCGAGCTTGGAAGCTGGAAAGATTTTCAGCGGGTAATCCAAAAAACTCAGGAATATGGCATGGAAATTGCATTAGACCTGGCCTTTCAATGTTCGCCAGACCATCCTTATATTACAGAACACCCCGAGTGGTTTCGTTGGCGGGTTGATGGCACTATCCAATATGCTGAGAATCCACCTAAGAAATACGAAGATATTGTTCCTTTTAACTTTGAGACTGAACAATGGAAAGAGCTCTGGGAAGAGCTAAAAAACATTGTACTTTTCTGGATTAAACAAGGGGTGAAAATCTTTAGAGTTGACAATCCTCATACCAAACCATTTCTCTTCTGGGAGTGGCTGATAACAGAGATCAAAAGTGATTATCCCGAAGTAATTTTTTTATCGGAAGCCTTTACCCGGCCCAAAGTAATGTACCGTCTGGCAAAATTGGGCTTTACTCAGTCCTACACCTATTTTACCTGGCGAAATACCAAACAGGAATTTATTGATTATCTGACCGAATTGAGTCAGACTGAAGTAAAAGAATATTTCCGACCCAATTTTTGGCCTAACACTCCCGATATTCTCTCTGAATATTTGCAGAATAGTAATAAGCCGGCATTTCTTATTAGATTCTTATTAGCGGCAACACTTTCTCCTAATTACGGGATTTATGGGCCACCCTATGAACGTTTTATCAATACACCCTTACCTGGTAAAGAAGAATATCTCGATTCTGAAAAATATGAGATTAAACATTGGCGGCCTGAAGAAGTAAAGGAGAGTACCAGAGAATTTTTTGCTGCTATCAATCGTATCAGGGAGGAAAATCCCGAATTCCAAAGAATTGATAATATACGGTTCTTACCGGTGGAAAACAATCAATTACTCTATTTCGCCAAGTTTAACGAAGAGGGCAATGATGCTATCTTGGTAGTGATTAATTTAGACCAAAATTATACTCAATCCGGATGGGTGAAAGTGCCCCTTTTCGAATTAGGCATCTCCCCAAGAGAGTCTTTCCTGGCCCATGATTTGTTGGGTGGAGGAAAATACATATGGCAGGGCGAATATAACTATGTAGAACTGAATCCTAATATATTACCGGCTCATATCATTAGAATAAAGAAACAGCTCAAAAAAGAACAACAATTTGATTATTTTAGTTAGGAGGAAAACTATGTTTAGTCAGAAAAAATTTTCAGAGAACCCTTTATGGTACAAGGATGCTATTATCTATGAGCTGCATGTCAAAACCTTTTATGATAAAGATGGTGATGGTGTAGGTGATTTTAAGGGTCTCATAGAAAAACTTGACTATCTGGAAAGTTTGGGTATAAATACTATCTGGCTGCTGCCCTTTTTCCCTTCACCATTAAAAGATGATGGTTATGATATTGCTGATTATACCAGTATTCACCCTCTTTACGGCACTATGGCTCAATTCAAAAAATTTTTAAAAGAAGCCCATCGCCGGGAGTTAAAGGTGGTTATTGAGCTGGTACTCAACCATACCTCAGACCAACACCAATGGTTTCAACGGGCTCGGAAAAAAGATGCTCCTAAGAGATGGCGAGATTTTTATGTCTGGAGTGAAACCCCGGATAAATATTTAGATACACGTATTATCTTCCAGGATTTTGAGACTTCTAATTGGACCAGAGATCCTGAAAACGGATTATATTTTTGGCACCGTTTCTATTCTCATCAGCCGGACCTGAACTATGATAATCCGGAAGTGCAAGAAGCTATTTTAAAAGTACTCGATTTCTGGTTTGAGATGGGTGTTGATGGTGTACGGTTAGATGCAGTCCCTTATCTTTTTGAACGGGAAGGTACTAATTGCGAAAATCTGCCTGAATCATTAGATTTTTTAAAGAAAATGCGAGCACATGTTGACAAAAAATATGCTAACCGTATGATTCTGGCAGAAGCTAACCAATGGCCGGAAGATACCGTTCTTTATTTTGGTGATGGCGATGCCTGCCATATGGCCTTTCATTTCCCACTTATGCCCCGTATGTTTATGGCTTTTAGAATGGAAGATCGTTTCCCTATTATTGATATTTTAGAACAGACTCCTCCTATTCCCGATAATTGTCAATGGGCTCTCTTTTTACGAAATCACGATGAGTTAACATTGGAGATGGTTACCGATGAAGAACGAGACTACATGTATCGGGTTTACGCCAAAGATAAGACTGCTAGAATTAATTTAGGCATAAGAAGACGCTTGGCTCCTCTTATGGAAAATCACCGCCGTAAAATTGAGATTATGAATATTTTGCTATTCTCACTTCCCGGCACACCTACCCTTTACTATGGCGATGAAATAGGTATGGGAGATAATCACTTTTTAGGAGACCGAGATGGAGTCAGGACTCCTATGCAATGGAGTCCTGACCGTAATGCCGGATTTTCCCGGGCTAACCCCCAGCAGCTTTATCTACCGACTATCATCGACCCTGCCTACCATTATGAGACCGTAAATGTTGAGACTCAGGAACAGAATCAGACCTCTCTCCTCTGGTGGATGAAAAGGGTTATTAATATGCGTAAAAATTACAAAGCCTTTAGCCGAGGCACCCTTGAGTTTTTACACTCTGACAATTCTAAAGTTCTCGTCTTTCTAAGAAAGTATGAACAGGAAACCATATTAGTTGTAGTAAACCTTTCTCGATTCTCCCAGGTAGTAGAAATAAATCTTGCCTCTTATGCCGGCTATACTCCTGTTGAGCTCTTCAGTAAGAACCCTTTTCCCACTATACAGGAAAAACCCTATATTATGACCCTGGGGTTCTATGATTATTTCTGGTTTATACTACAAAAAGAGGAAGATGTTTCTTCGACAAAAACGGTCAGAGAAATCCCTATGATAAAGTCCGATGTAGACTGGACGCAACTATTCAATACCAAGGGACAGTTAAGAAAAAGGATGGAAAATGAGGTCTTCCCGCAATTTTTAAAAGAGCAGAGATGGTTTGGTAGTAAATCACAAAGAATTTTAAAAATAAGCATTAGCGAGGTTCTCACCTTGCCACAGAAAAACAGTGTGAACATTCTGCTCCTGTTAAAGGTAAATTATTCTGCGGCATCCGAAGAAATCTATTCCATCCCGCTCTCTTTTGCCTCAATTGAGTACGCCCATGAACTCCTGATAGAAAAACCACAATCTATCTTGCTGCAATATCAATCAGACACACAGGAAGGTTTTATCTATGATGCAACGCTAGATGAGTCTTTTCATCAAACTCTATTACAATTAATTGCCCATAGACATATTGTTGGAGGTGTAGAAGGAAAATTAAAAGCTTATCCCGGTAAGTATTTTAAGGGACTGACTAAACTTATCAACAGAGTTGAACAATCGCATCTGCTTACTACGGAACAGAGTAATTCCTCTATACTTTATGATCGCACATTAATCTTAAAGCTATTCCGAAAATTGGATGAGGGCATCAATCCTGATTTAGAACTTACTAAGTATCTCTCTAAAAAAACTTATTTTCAAAATACTCCTTCTTTTGCCGGTGCTCTGGAATATTGGAAAAAAGATGGCTCCCAAATTACCCTGGGTATGTTATCTCCCTTTATTCCTAATGAAGGCAGTGCTTGGGAACTAGCTCAGGATTATCTTGTCAGATACTACGAAAAGGTCTTGTCTCAACCCAGCCAACCCTCTCTTCCTGATTCTTTCTTCCCGAATATAGAGCAAGATATACCAGAAGAAATACAAGAACTAATTGAAGTACCCTTTATAGAAATGGTCTCCCTTCTGGGAAAAAGAACCGCCGAATTGCATAATACACTGGGCAGCTCCACACAAGACCGAGAGTTTAAGCCAGAATCATTTTCCACACTTTACCAGAGATCAGTCTTTCAATCATTACAGAGTCTGGTGAAAAGAGTATTCCTTTCCTTGAAGAAAAATTATAAACTATACCCGGAAACAATACAGGAAGACCTGCAAAAAGTTCTCTCTCTGGAATCACAAATAATCACCTATAGCCGGCAAATTACCACCCAGAAGCTTGATGCTAAGAAAATTAGAATACATGGTGATTACCATCTCGGACAGGTTCTCTATACCGGGAATGATTTCTATATTATTGATTTTGAAGGTGAACCAGCGAGACCACTGGGAGTAAGGAGATTGAAACACTGTCCCTTAAAGGATGTAGCCGGTATGTTGCGCTCTTTTTATTATGCCGCCTTTACCCCACCGCTGCAAAAAAAGATTACCGGCGGTGATTATGATAAACTGGAACAATGGGCTAAACTATGGATTTTTTATATCAGCAAGGTATTTTTGAATGCATATTTCGAGCATATTCAACAGACCCTTATCCCGAAAAACCAATTAGAAATAAGCCAATTGTTAAATATATACCTATTGGAAAAAGTAACATATGAGATAAGATATGAGATGGACAACAGGCCCGACTGGCTAGCAATACCCTTAAAAGGTCTTCTCTTCGAGGTGAAAAAAATTAACAGTGAAAAAGAAGAATAATATTTTATATAACCAATCTATTTTTAATCATGATGATGTTTTTCTGTTTAACGAAGGTACCCATTATCAATTATACCGCCATTTAGGGGCACATATAATAGTTAATAAAAAGAAAAAAAGTGTGCATTTTGCAGTTTGGGCTCCCAATGCCGAGTATGTTTCTGTTATAGGAGATTTCAACGAGTGGCGCCATGGTTCTCACCCTCTGAAACAGATTCATATTGGCAGTGGCATCTGGGAAGGAACTATCTCTAATCTGGAAAAAGGTGCTAAATATAAGTACCATATCAAATCGAGATTTCAACAGTATCAAGTTGACAAACAAGACCCTTTCGCCTTCTATGGAGAAAAACCACCTTTAACTGCATCCATTATCTGGGATTTAGAATACCGGTGGCGAGACCAAAAGTGGCTAGAATTGCGTAAAAAGAGGAATCGATTAAACCAACCTTTTTCTATCTATGAGGTCCATCTCGGCTCCTGGCAGAGAAAATTAGAACCGGAAAACACTTTCCTGAGTTATCGAGAAATAGCCCCAAAACTTGCTCAATACTGTAAGGAAAACGGTTTTACCCATGTAGAATTATTGCCAATAATGGAACACCCTTTTTATGGCTCCTGGGGATATCAAACCATGGGTTACTTTTCCCCAACCAGCCGTTATGGCACACCGCAAGATTTAATGTTTTTAATCGATTATCTACATCAACGCGAAATAGGAGTAATCTTAGATTGGGTTCCCTCTCACTTCCCCGGTGATGAGCATGGTTTAATCTACTTTGACGGTACCCATCTCTATGAACACGCTGACCCCAGGCAGGGCTTCCACCCCGATTGGAAGAGTTACATCTTTAACTATAGCCGCAATGAGGTGCGGGCATTCCTCATCAGCAGTGCACTATTCTGGCTCGACCATTACCATGCCGACGGCTTAAGGGTAGATGCAGTTGCCTCTATGCTCTATCTGGATTATTCTCGGAAGGAAGGTGAATGGATTCCCAATAAATATGGAGGCAGGGAAAATCTGGAAGCTATTTCCTTTTTAAAAAAACTGAATGAGACGGCCTACCACTTCTTTCCCGATATTCAGATGATTGCTGAGGAGTCTACCGACTGGCCTATGGTTTCTCGTCCCACTTATACAGGAGGACTCGGTTTTGGTATGAAATGGAATATGGGCTGGATGCACGATACTCTCTCCTATTTAAGCCGAGACCCCATCTATCGCAAATACCACCATCGGGAACTTACTTTCAGTCTTTTATATGCCTTTAATGAAAACTTCCTTCTATCGCTATCACATGATGAGGTAGTGCATGGCAAAAAATCTTTATTGGAAAAGATGCCCGGAGATGACTGGCAAAAATTTGCCGGCTTACGACTGCTCTTTGGCTACCTTTACGCTCACCCCGGAAAGAAACTGCTCTTTATGGGCAGCGAGTTCGGTCAGCGCCAGGAATGGCGACATGACCACTCCTTAGATTGGCATTTGTTAAAATATTCTTCACATCAAGGTATACAGAGCTGGATTAAAGACCTCAACCAATTTTACCGTCAAGAAAAAGCGCTTCACGAAGTTGATTTTGAAAGTGACGGTTTTCAATGGCTGGAAAGCAATGATAATGAGCATAGCGTATTGGTGTTTTTAAGAAAGAGCAAAGATGGTAAAGAACAGATCTTGGTTACCTGTAACTTTGTACCGACCCCCTGGACTAATTATCGAATCGGGGTACCGGAAAAAGGTATCTGGCAGGAATGTTTAAATAGTGATGCCTCTACCTATGGGGGCAGCGGACATGGCAATATGGGCAAGGCAACCGCTAAACCCATACCCAGCCATGGGAATGATTATTCGCTGAATATTACCCTTCCGCCACTGGGCATTCTCTTCTTTAAAAAAATGAAAATTTAATCTTGATAGCTTAAAAAGGATTAAGGAGAAATTTAACTAAAATGAGTAAGAATCGATACATCTGCATCCATAGTCATTTCTATCAACCACCCCGTGAAAACCCCTGGTTAGAAGATGTTGAACTGCAGGATTCAGCCCACCCCTACCATGATTGGAATGAGAGGATTACCGAGGAATGTTATAAAGCTAATGCCACCTCCCGCATATTAGATAAAAAAGGGAATATCACCAAAATTGTTAATAACTATACTCAGATCAGCTTTAATTTTGGACCTACACTGTTGGCCTGGTTAGAAAAACATCAGCCGGGAATCTATAGTACCATACTGGAGGCAGATAAAACCAGTCAAAAAAGATTTAATGGCCATGGCTCAGCCATTGCCCAGTCTTACAACCATATGATAATGCCTCTGGCTAACAGACAGGATAAACTTACCCAGGTATGGTGGGGAATCAGAGACTTTCAGAAGCGATTTGGGCGCTTCCCGGAAGGAATGTGGCTACCGGAGACGGCTGTTAATTACGAAACCTTGGAAGTGTTAGCTGAGTCCGGCATTAAATATACTATTTTAGCCCCTAACCAGGCGGCTCATATCAGAAAAATGGGGAGTGACGCTCCCTGGCAGAAAATTATTGGCCAAAATATTGATTCCAGACGAGCTTATCATTGTTCACTTTCCTCCGGAAAATCAATAAGCATATTTTTTTATAATGGCCCCCTGGCACACGACCTCAGCTTTGGAGATCTACTAAAAGATGGAGAAACTTTTGCTCGCCGCTTGGTAGCAGAGTTTTCACCGAACAGCGAAACTCCAGAATTAGTAAACCTTGCTACCGATGGAGAGACTTTTGGACACCATCACCATTTCGGAGAGATGGCACTCTCCTACTGTCTACACCATTTAGAGGAAAATAAACTGGCTAAGATAACCAATTATGGCGAATATCTGGAATTAAACCCACCAACCTATGAGGTGCAAATTGCAGAGAATACCTCCTGGAGTTGTCTGCATGGTATAGAACGTTGGAGAGCCGATTGCGGCTGTAAAACCGGGGGGCATCACGATTGGCAGCAAAAGTGGCGCAAACCATTGCGAGAGGCTTTGGATTGGCTGCGTGATGAAGCAATTGAGGTTTTTCAAAAAGGCGCTGCCTTGTACTTTAAAGATGTCTGGCAAGTGAGGAATGAATATATTAATCTAATTCTGAATCGTACTCCTGAACATATTCATGATTTTTTAGCAAAATTTGCCCGCCATATTCTCAATACAGAGGAAACCGTTCGCGCTCTCAAATATTTGGAATTAGAGCGAAATGCCATGCTCATGTACACCAGCTGCGGCTGGTTTTTTGATGATATTTCCCGCATAGAAACCATACAGAATTTAAGATATGCAGCTCGCGTAATACAGTTTATCAATGAATTAGATACTATTAGTTTAGAAGAAGAATTTTTAAAAAAATTAGAATTGGCTCCCAGCAATATCCCTCTCTATCAAAATGGCGCTAAAATTTACCAATTGTTTGTGAAACCGGTCATTACTGATTTACCAAGAGTTGGAGCCCATTATGCCATCACTGCCCTCTTCAATGACAAGCTTAGAAAAATCTATGCCTATCGAATTTTGGAAGATGAAATACGAAGAAAGGAAAATAGCCCCTTACAAATAATTCTCGGTTCTGCCAAAATCCAATCCGAAATTACCTTGGAACAGGACAGAATCGCCTTTGCCGTTCTTTATTTAGGCAGTCACAATGTAAATGGTAGAGTAAAAAGGTATCATGATGAAGAATCCCATCAAAATATGATTCAGGAGATTAGCTCATCTTTTCAAAAGGCTGACGTGGTGGATATCATCAGGTTAATGGACAAACATTTTAGCACAAAAGGCTATTCCCTTTTGGACCTCTTTAAAGATGAACAGAGAGAGGTGATGAAAAGAATCCTGGAGCCCATCATAGATGGAATCGAAAACAACTTTGACCAAATTTACCTTGCTAACCGTAATATTATTGGCTTTTTAAAGCAACTGGATATGCCTGTTCCCAAAAATCTCACTTTTATAGCCGAGCAGGCTACCAACCAGAAACTAAACAGTATTTTTACTAAAGAATCTATTGATTTGGAAAAACTTAATGGCTTGCTTCAAGGGATTGAAGATTTGTCCTTAGAACTGGAAAAAAATATTTTTCAATTTAAAGTGACTGAATGGCTCAACCATGCTATTTCTGAAATAAAAAATAAACCATTTGAGTTCAAAAAGATTCAGGAAATAGTTAATGTTTTAAAACTCTTAAGTGATTTCCGGATATACCCTAACATTTGGGAAGCCCAAAATACCTATTTTGAACTAAGACAAGAGCTGTTGCCCCTTTTACCGGAAAAAATAAAACTACAGGATAAGGATATCCTTCTCTGGCAGTCGTCTTTTCAAGAATTAGCAACATTGCTCAAAATTGCTCTACCATAAAGATCTTAAATATTTGAAATTTGTGCTTGTATCGCATAAGTTGTTTTGATATCTTAGTGCTTAGGATAATTATGCTTAGCATATTATTCTTCAAATTCAATAAATCTATAAGAAGGGGCGATTCACAAAATCTAATAAAAAATTTGCTTTTAAAGAAAAATAATAGAAAGGAGGTGAGACAAAATGAAAAATATTCTAAATCTATTAGTTTTAGTTTGTTTACTAAGCTTATTTACGGCTTGTACTGCAGATAATGGAGGACTGCCTCACCCTTCACAAGAATTAGAAAATTTTGTAGGAACCTGGCTTAACGAAAATGAAAGTACTGGCCATATTACTAAAGTAACAATAAGTAGTTTTGGCAATTCTCTTTTCATTAAAGTGTGGGGTAAGTGCTCCCCTGAAGACTGTGAATGGGAAATTAGACGAGTAAAGAAAAATGATATATTGGGTGGAGTAATCAAAGTGTCTTGGGAAGAAATGGGATTTTTGTATAACACATTTCTTGAAATTGAGTTTTCAGATGATCTGCATAAATTGCTCAAAATAACATCTCTTAACATTCCCAATGAACTTGGGCATAAGGAATATACTACGATCGAATACTTCAATAAATTGTAATTAGACTCTATAATCGGATAGTACGAAGAAGAAGAAGAGTAAATCTACTAATTTGCTCTTCTTTAAAATACAGGAAATTGATTATTTACCATATTATATCAAGGTAATTCACAAGACCATTGCTTTTTTCGTTCACATTAACTAGAAAAATGAGGAAGTAAAAATTGTTAAACAAGCGCGCCAGTGGAATATTAATGCCTATATTTAGCCTCCCCTCCTGTTTTGGAATCGGAGACTTAGGGCCACGGGCTTACCAATTTGCCGATTTTCTGTGCAGAAATAAGCAGCAATTCTGGCAAATACTTCCTTTAAACCCAACAGAATTGATACATGGCAACTCACCTTATTTCTCGTACTCTGCCTTTGCCGGTAATCCTCTCTTAATCAGTCCGGAACAACTTTATCGAGATGGCTTATTAAACAAACAGGAACTGGAAAAATTTCATCTACCGGAAAAATCGGAGATAGATTTTAGCCGGGTTTATCCTTTGAAACGACAATTACTGCACAAAGCAGTACTGGAATTTTCGAAATTACCAAAACTGCAACAAGAATATTCCGAATTCTGCCAGCAACAATTGAGCTGGTTAGAGGACTATGCCCTCTTTGAAGTTTTGCGCCGCTATTTTAGCGGTAAAAATTGGAATGAATGGCCCTTACCTCTCAAAGAGAGAAAAAAAGAGGCACTGTTGGAATTTAGAAATAAAGAATCAACTGAGATAGAAAGATATAAGATTATACAATTTCTCTTTTTCAGACAGTGGAATGAGTTTAAGCAATACTGCAATAACAAAGGCATCAAAATTATTGGCGATATGCCTATCTATGTGACCTATCAGAGTGTCGAAGTCTGGACTCATCCGGAATTGTTCAAACTGGATAAGAGTGGAGACCAACTCTTCCAGGCCGGTGTTCCACCTGACTATTTCAGCATCACCGGACAACTCTGGGGTAATCCGGTATATAATTGGCCGGTGCACCTAAAGGAAGATTTTCAATGGTGGCAAAGGCGTGTGACTCATAATCTCGCTTTATATGATTTATTGCGTATAGACCATTTCCGAGGGTTGTTGGCATACTGGGAAATACCGGCGGGTGATAAGACTGCAGCCGGGGGCAAGTGGGTAAAGGGCGGCGGAAAAGACTTTTTCCGGATGCTGAAAAGAGAATTTCCCGATTTACCCTTCATTGCCGAAGACCTTGGTGTCATAACCGATGATGTTGTAGAGATTATAAGAAAATATGAGTTTCCGGGTATGCGAGTATTGCAGTTTGCCTTTGGAGATAGCTTCCCGCATAACTTACACCTTCCTCACAATCACATCCCCAACTGTGCAGTATTTACCGGCACCCATGATAATGATACGATACAGGGCTGGTGGCAAAAAGAAATAAAAGGAGAACAAAAGGAGAGGATTAAAAAATATTTAGGTAAAGAAATTAATGCTATCAATATAAACTGGGAATTCATCAGAATAGCACAGTCTTCTGTAGCAAGCTTAGCCATTATTACAATACAAGACCTACTCAAATTAGGAAGCGGTGCTCGTATTAATAATCCGGCTACCACTCAATCCAACTGGCAATGGCTTCTTATGAGTAAACAATTACCCGAGCTACAGGAAGAAGCTTTTCCCAAATTAGCTGACCTCTCCCGCACCTACGCCCGAGTAGAATAATTAAGAATAATAATGCCTTCCTTGAACTAATATGGTTTTTACACCGCCTTACCGGTAATTATTGATAATTATTCTTAGTAAACCCTCACAGCAATCCTAATAATTGCTATAATGGTAATGGTTGTGTTATATTTAGCAATAATTAGCAAAATATTGTACTTATGACTCTTAATGTCTGATTTAAAAACTTATTAATTTTATAATTATTGTTGAAGGGGGTCGTATTATGAAGAGACTGTATCGTTCTCTACAAGACAGTAAGATTGCCGGGGTGTGTGGAGGAATTGCTGAATACTTTAACGTTGATTCTACTATTATAAGACTGTTAGCAGTACTGACTATATTTTTTGGCGGAGGGGGAATCATTGCCTATCTGGTTGCCTGGCTGATTATCCCCTTAGCACCATCAGCAGGGGAATCCTACTCTTCCGCTAAAGAAAAGGAGAACAATTCACCGGGGCAGTATCAAACCACTATTGATGCTGAAATTATTGAGGAAACTAACGAAAAGAGAGATTAATTAAAAAATTTATAAATATTTTTTACTAAACACTTGACATCGGAAAAATCAGTGCTATAATATTCCTGGCTTAAAGATAGAGAAACAAAACCACTAGATATTCTTTTCATTTTTATACCTCCTTTCGAACCCGCTTTGCCAAAAGCAAAGCGGGTTTTTGTTTCACGGCCTCTTACTTATCACAATAAAAGAACCTGTGCACCGGTTTTGTAATATTTACAATTAGATAACTTTCCTATAGTATTAAGTAACAAAATCTTGTTAATAAGGTACTCTTTTATGTTTATTTTATTCCTCCTTATCCTCCTGATTTTTGTAATGGGCTTTCTGGAAAATTATTTTCACCGAAAAAGAATTGAAAATATTCCCATCAGGATTCAGGTCAACGGCACTCGTGGGAAATCTACTACAGTAAGGCTGATTGCCTCTATTTTAAGAGAAGCCGGCTATCGTGTTCTGGCAAAAACAACAGGAACTGCACCAAGAATTATATTAGAAAACGGTGAAGAGGAGATAATTAAAAGAAGAGGTTCTACCAACATTATAGAACAAAAACATTTTATTAAAAAAGCTGCTCAAAGAGAATGCAATGCTATAGTGGTGGAATGTATGGCAGTCCATCCGGAAACACAATGGGTAAGCGAGCATCGATTAATTCATTCCACTATCGGCGTGATTACCAATGTAAGAGAAGATCACCAGGATGTTTATGGACCTGAATTAGAAGATGCCGCCAATTTCTTAAAATTAACAATTCCTAGGAATGGTTTTTTAGTAACTGCAGAACAAAATTTCTTCCCCTTATTTCAAAAACAGGCGGAAAAATTGAATTCTAAATGTATACCGGTTGACCTAAACAAAATAACACTTCCCTCACAAAAAAAAGAATCCGAAAATATCCTCTTTAAAGATAATGTTGCTATCGCCTTAGAGGTGGGAAGACTTCTAAATATTACCGAAAAAATTTGCTGGCAAGGAATACTAAAAGCAAAACCGGATCCGGGCGCTCTCACTATTTATAAATTGAAGGTGAGAGACCGGGTATTATGGTTTATCAATGCCTTTGCCGCTAATGACCGGGAATCTATTATATTAATAAGAGATAAAGTAAACCGGCTTTTGCCTGCTGCTGTATTGAATTCTGCTAAAATTGTCCTCTTAAACAATCGTGATGATCGGGTTACCAGAACTATACAATTTGTTGAGATTTTAACTAAAGATTTTAAAGTAGACCATATTTTTTTAGCGGGTCAGAATAGCCGGCTCAGCTATAATCAACTGAAAAAATATGGATATTCTTCAGACTCAAAACATTTAAGTATAATACAAAATGAGACTAACATTGAATCTGTTCTGGAGCAAATCGTGGAACTCAACAAAGAAGCGGGAATAGTTTATGGGCTTGGCAATACTCGCGGATTTGGCTTACAATTGATGGACTACTTAAAGGAAAAAGGTGAAAAATTATGATATTTCAAGCCATTGGAATAGGCATTATAATCGGGTTTCTATTTTACGAAGTAGTGGGGCTCTCTCCGGGGGGGATAGTAGTCCCCGGCTATCTAGCGCTTTTTATTGACCAACCCGGACGGATTGTTCTTACTATAGGTATCGCATTGTTGACCTACTATACTGTTCTTTTCCTTTCCAATCATCTTATTTTGTATGGAAAGCGGCGTTTTTTAAGTATGGTACTGATAAGTTTTATAGTGAAATGGTTAGTAGAAGGTTTTCTATTTCAATTGCCTATAGTTAATGTAGAAATTCAAAGTATCGGATATATTATACCGGGTCTATTGGCTAATGAAATGCGGCGACAGGGAGTTTGCCCAACTTTACTGGCTACCGCCATTGTGACCATACTGGTTCGCCTTACCCTTTATCTTTTAAGGTTTTGAATACCCTCTAGCCACGCCAAAATAGCAGGAAAAACCGGATCACCCTCTTTCCCTAACTCGGAATCAATTGAGACATGGTCTTTTCCTCGATAATGCAACATGCTTGCGTAATAGCCATCGTCTGTTAATCTCTCATAAAATGACCTATTCACATCCTCTGATACAGTTCGGCCACCGGCAACTAATAACAGGAAGGGCGGGGCTGGTTCTTCTTTTTGAACTGCCTTAATGTAATTGATGGGAGAAGCCCTCTCCCAATCTTCCGGATTATCCCCAAAAGCCCAATAAAAAAGATCTTGATTTTCAGGCTCTGCGGCAATTAAATCAGGCAGATAATAAGCCGCACTATCCAATCCTATGATACCGGCAATATCTGAGGGAGAAAGGTCAAATGGAAAGAGGTATTGTTCATCGAGCGCTATCAGGGCAGCCAGATGACCACCTGCTGAGTGACCTAAGATATAAACCTGTTTTGGATTTCCTCCATACCCACCAATATTTTCTTTTACCCAATGAAAGGCCCTGGCTACATCCTGAACATTATGCGGGAAGGGATAATCTGGCGCCAAACGATAATTCATGCTGATATAGATATAATTATGGGCTGTGAAGGCCTTTGCTTTATAGTTAAAACCTCCCTTATCCCCTAAAACCCAATAACCTCCATGAATATAAATAACCACTGGACATGATATGCAGTCTTGAGGCCGATATATATCTAATAGCTGATCTCTTATTTGAACACTTTGTATGCCAGGTTGTTCATTGTCCTGAATATAATTAATATTGGTATATATCTTTATATCATCAAAAAGATATTGAGCCGCACCTATGGTTGTAAAAGATATAAGAACCATGGATATGAGTATTAGAATAGTTAAGGCGTAATAAGAAAATTTTTTCATTTTTTCTATTTATTGAGATTATATTAACCATATAATTTAAAAAGTAGCTACGGTGCTTTTATGAATAATTGGCCAAAACTATTATTAATTCAAAGTTAGCTTTCATGAAAAAAACTCTAAATAACAAGAGGAAATTCGTAATGATACAGCTATTCTCTTGTTATTTAGAGTTTATTTTTTAATTATTCTTCATATTTCCACAAAAAATGGAGATTGCAATACTCCCTGACTTTTTGTATATTCTCCACATCCTTAAATTCTACCTCAGGCGGATCACCCGGTCTTAAGAATTTCCTACATTCTCCTTTATCGGTAATTACCTGTATCCACTCAATATAGTGCTTTTCTTCCATAGGATGGACCGTAGAGCCGACCTTAACCTTAATACCATCAGAAGTCTTCTCTACTACGGGAACATGTTTTTCATAAACCTGCTCAGCAGTCTGTTCTTCCATCAATTTCATCGGCTTGCCACAACATACTAACTCACCCCTCCCTCCATGAAGAACTTCTACAATGTTGCCACACGGGTCACATTTATAAATCTCATACTTTTTAGCCATAAATACATCTCCTTTTATTTTGTAATTTTTAAAGTAAAGTCATCAATCAAAACATTTTAAATCCTTATTGACCATCTTGCCTCAATGTCTTTATCAATTTGTAATTGATAAAGACATGATTTTTTTCGATCGATTGCTTAGCTTGGCCAGTTAACAGCGCTATCCCCGATTTACAATGTCTCCAAATCCCCCATCAATGCTTCCAGGTCTTCCTCGTGTTCTATTTCATCTTCTAAAATTTCTAAGACCATCTTGTAGGTTATGGGATCAGCATCTTTGACTAAATTCAATAGTCTATTATAGACTTCTATGGCACATTGCTCACCCTTGATGTTCTGTTCTAACAGTTTTTTCACTCTGGGATTACTGGGAATTTCATAATCACAATTACCAACTTTAAACCAATCTTCCGGGTTCAGCAATGGTGTTCCTCCTAACTGTAAAATTCTCTCTACCAGCATTCCGGCATGCTCCAGCTCTTCAGATGCATGCTCCTCTAATTCCGCCACTACTGCATTCCTCATCTGCCCTACGGCAACTTTTGCTCCAATCCAGTATTGATAGTAAGCTAACCATTCATCTGCTAATGCCTTATTCAGTTCTTCAACCAATTTATCTACATCTATTCCTATAATCTCTCTTCCTTTTGTTCCCATATTTGGAAACCTCCTTTTATTAATTATTTTTGAACAATTACCATGACCGATTATGGTAATACGTTTTCTAACAAGTTAACTGCCTGAGTTAGAGTTTGTTCTTTACTCTCTTTTTTTTAAGGCACATTCCGAACATAAACCTTCCAGTACAATGTCCTGCCTAAAAACCTTAAATTTCCGAGCAATATGTTCAGGAATTTTTATACTATCATACTCTGCACAATCAAAATCTATAATCTTTTTACAATTACAGCAACGGAAATGGTAATGCTTCTTTAATTGAGCATCGAAACGGCGCGGACCGGGACCGCTTTCCACCACTCTAAGCAGCCCTTTTTCTGCTAAGCAATGGAGAGTACGATTGACAGTATCAAAGGATATATTGGAAAATTCTTTTTTTACCCGATGGTGTACCATCTCGGCAGAGGGATGGTCTTTTGACTGTAGCAGGCAGAAAAAAATAGCCACCCTTTGTGGGGTAATTCTAAAACTATGCTGCTCTAGTTTTTCTCGGCAAAAAGATAAGGTTTGTTCCAACTCACTAATCCCTTTCATTTTCTGACTATCAACCTGAGATTTTCGTAACTATTCCCTATATTTTTCTTATATTTGGGAAAATATTAAAAATAACTATTCGAGTATATTTCTTAAAGTTACTATATAGTAATAGTTCCTATTTGTCAATATAGGTTACCGGAATACTTGAATTTTTCTGGTAAAATAATGTACTAAAAGCATTCCAAGATTCTATAAGAAAAGTACTTTCTGCATGTCTATATCGACTAAAAACAAAAATGTAAAAACCGAGACAAACCGCCTCCCGGCTCTCAAAAAATTGTATTCTCTCTAAAATTACTGCTAAATGATACCGAAAGAGAATAATATGTAATATAATAATATGATGGCACAATGACTATATTAAGATAGCTCTGCCTTTTGTTGATACACTTTCTGAACTAAAGCTTAGTCGAGAGTTATAGGGCAATTTCTATACACAAAACTTACATTTTTAAATCTGAATTATGTTAGATGGTGGTAATCAAGCCAATGTATTACTGGTACCTATTATCGTCTTGGGTAATCAGTTAATCTTGTGCTATTATATTAATATGGATCTGTTGGAATATGGGCTAATGCAATACTTACTGAATTGAAAGTGTTCTGTACAAATGTTTGGACTATAAACCAAAAAAACAATAGAGTTGGAATTAATTTAAAAATTCCCCAAAATATAATCTGGAGATAGAGGTAAAAATGAAAATTTTTGTTAAAACACCTTTAATCCGATCAATTATAATATTTATGACTATTATACTAAGTATAATTTATACTCCTGTAGTAGTCCAATCAGAATCGTGGACAGTTGGGGATGCTTATTTTCAAGGGGTACATCTCATTGAGGTGGAACAAGATTATGATGCGGCCTTACAAATTTTCCATACCATTTTAAAATATGACCCCAAACATCCTGAATCCCACTTCCAGATTGGTAATATCTATCGACTTATTGGGCAGCCAGAAAAAGCAAAAATATACTATCAGAATGCCATCAACCTCAGACCAGACTATCTGTCAGCATATTATTCTTTAGGGATTGTTGAGCTGGAGCTGGCAAAATACATTAATGCGCTGGAAGCATTTAAAGAGGCCATTCGGATAGACCCTGATTTTTCCGAAGCTCACTACAGTCTCGGTTCAACCCTTTTGGGTTTAGAGCAGCCTACCCGGGCTATAGACTCCTTTCTGATAGCTATAAATCTTAACCCAAACGATTATCAATCCTTGTATGGAATAGGAATCAGTTATAAAAAACTGGGGGAAGAACAGAATGCTATACCATGGCTGCTTAAGGCACTGGAATTGAAGCCCGACTATGGAGAGGCTTTCTATGAGTTGGGTATGATTTATCTTTCCTTAGGGCAGGAACAAGATGCCCTTAGTTCCTTAGAGAGGGCCGGGCACTACCTTCCCAAACAGGCTGACCAAATCTATTACCGAATCGGGATGATATATGAAAAAGAGCAAGATTACAGTAAAGCTATAGAAGCACTGGAAAAAGCCACCCGGCACAATGAAGAGTTTCCTGATGCCTATTATTTTTTAGGCTGGCTTTACAATCTGAATGGGCAATTTGAAGAGAGCATTGCAGCATACGAAAAAGTCATCTCCTTAAAACCCGATTACCCGGATGCTTATTACAATTTAGGATGGGCCTACAGCGACAAAGAAGATTATCAGAAAGCGGCTGAAACATTCCAAAAAGCAATTGAGATGTCTCCTGTCGATGCTGATTCCCATTATGCCCTGGGCTGGGTCTATGGCAAATTAGAAAATTATGAAGAGGCCAAAAAAACCTATCAGGAAACAATTTGCCTCGATCCGGATTATGCTTACGCTCATTATGGCTTAGGTATGTCTTATCTGGCACTGGGAGAAAGAAGCATGGCACTAGAAGAATATAAAATATTGAAAAACTTAGAACAAAATATAGCAAACTTGCTCTTTGACCAGATTTACCCTTAATTAGACAGCTTAATTTTAACACGTATCACGTTAAAGGAGGAATTTGATGGTTAATAATTTTTTAGAACAGGTTTATTTCCAAAACCGGGTAATCGACTATATTATAGCCCTGGTAATCTTCGGAACGGCTATCCTGACTATTATTATCCTAAAAAATTTTTTAATTGGTATTCTGAAGAGACAGGCACTTAAAAAAACTACTACTATCGATGAACGTTTTGTAGAAACGGTACAGAATAAGCTCAAGCCGTCTATCAACTTGCTCTATTTTGCTGCCTTTTATTTTAGTTTTAATCAATTAAAAATATCTATTATTGTAGAAAAATACTTTAAACTTCTTATTGTTGTTCTGTTTATCTATTATATAGCCAGATTTATCCTTTCTATCTCCTCTTATTTTATAGAAAACTATTGGTTGAAAAAAGAAAAGAATTCCTCCCGTATCACTGCTGCCCGAGGCATTGAAACCTTTCTTAAAATTGTAGTATGGTCCATAGCTTTTATAATCTTACTGGATAACCTGGGCATTCAAATTTCCGCACTACTTGCCGGTCTCGGTATCGGTGGTATTGCTATTGCTCTCGCTTCTCAAAATATATTAGGCGATCTATTCAGTTATTTTATTATCTATTTTGATCGACCATTTGAGATTGGTGATTTTTTAGTAATTGATAATTTTTCCGGCTCAGTAGAAAATATCGGAATAAAGACTACCCGAATTAGAAGTCTCGGTGGCGAAGAGCTGATATTTTCCAATACTAATCTAGTTAATTCACGTCTGCGTAACTATAAACGGATGAGAAAGCGGCGTGTATCCTTTAATTTCAAAGTTACTTACCAGACCTCGCTGGAACAATTAAAAGCAATACCTGATCTGGTTACTTCTATCTTTCAAAAAATAGACCGTGCTACTTTAGATAGGGTACACTTTTCTTCTTTCGGAGATTTCAGCCTAATTTTTGAAGTGGTATATTATGTAAATGGCAGGGACTATAAACTATACATGGATATTCAGCAAGAGATTAACTTACGGCTTAAGGAAGAATTAGAAAAGAGAAAAATTGAAATTGCCTACCTTCCCCCAACTATGCTGTTAGCCGGTAAGGAAAATAAGTAGATTAGCCTGGAGAATTTTATAATTCTGTTTTAATGTTTTAGAGAACAAGAAAGGATGGATTATTATTGTGCAGATTTTTCTTTTCATTGCAGCTTTCATTGCGGTATTAGCGGTTATATTTGCTTTACAAAACGCCGTTCCCATTACCGTAAGTTTTCTCTTCTGGCAAGTAAAAAGTTCTCTTGCCCTTGTTTTGATAATGGCTTTTATTGCCGGATTAATTACCAGTTTTTTATTTAATTTCCTCACACACTTAAAAAGGACAAAAGCCACTATAACCCTAGACTCTAAATCTTTGGAAAAGCAGACCGAAATAACAGAAGAAGATAATAATACCAATGAGTAAAATGAGTAATTATACTTTTTCAAACTAAGTATTTCTTATCTGGTAATGGTTTCTATATTCATATTACCTCGAGATTTGGGCTCAATAAACGAGACGAGTAGCTGTAGCTAAAAGAATGGCAATAAAAAATGTAAAAACCATGGCGAAGATAGTTCTTTTACTGCCAATCTCTTTGATTAAAACGGCAATAGTGGCTACACAAGGCGTGTAGAAGAGCACAAAAATGGTAAAGGTCATAATTTGAGTAGCGCTCATTACAGTGCTTATATTTGTTGCCCCCAATGCCTGTACCAGCATTACCATAGAAAGTTCTTTCCTTAAAACTCCAAAAATAAGAGTGACTCCCACTGCTGCCGGTAATCCTAATAATAGGGTAATAGGTGATACCAATTTATTAATAAAAGATTCTAATTGCCAGTACTTTAATAGGCTTAGAGCAACACTGCCGGCGATTAACAAGGGCCAGGCAACAACAATAAATTCTTTCATCCTTAACCAGACTTTGGCCAATAATACTTTTAGAGAAGGAATATGGTATGAGGGTATCTCCATTATCATACCGGGAGTAACCTCCGGCAGGAGCCGGGAAAGAATTTTACCGGCAATAGCAACTACCACTATATTTAAAACATAAACAAATAATGCTGCTTTAGGTCCAAGATAAAAAGCCACTAAGCCAAAAATAATGGTAATTCTCGCGGCACAAGGTATCATAGTGGTCAAAACACTGGCTATGAAACGGTCTCGTTCGGATTCTAAAATACGGGTTGCCATTACTGCCGGAACCGTACAGCCATAGCCTAATATTAAAGGAATTATTGCCTTGCCATGGAGCCCAATACGATGCAAGAAGGCATCCATGAGAAAGGCAATACGGGGTATATATCCTACATCTTCCAAAAAAGCTAATCCCAACAAAAAAGGGAATAAAAAAGGAAGGACAATGGCAATACCACCGGCTAAACCTTGCACAATGCCATTGGTAATATTAAACAGCAGAGTATTTGCACCCATCCTATCTTCAATATAGGGAAGGAATTGATAAAAAAAATCCAGTAAAGGTTCTTCAAAAAAATTTCCCACATAAAAAACAAAATTAAAAAAGAGGTATAAAATTGCAATCATAGAGACATAACCCCAAATAGGGTGCATAAAAATATTGTCCAAATAGCTACGCAGTTCCATTTTGGGCTTGGTAAGATTAACCACCTTCTCATAAAGGTCCATAGATAGATGGTGACGCTCGGAGGAAATAACTACATCTGAATCACGGTCACGGCACTGTTCCAACGCCTTTTGATAATTTTTTATATTCTTAATAAACCCAACATCTATGTTTTTTACTTCCTCAATAAAGTACTGGTCATTTTCTAAAAGCTTGGTAGCCAGGAAACGAAGCGGGACATTGAACTTGTCTCTATAGTTTTTATCTTCTAACTCGCCTACTAGTCCTTTTAGTACATCTTCCACATCTTTACTTAAAGTAGGTATTTTCCCCTTACTGGGATTAGACTTCATTTTTATAACATTTTCGAACAACTCATCGATACCCCATCCTTTATGGGCTACAGTCTTTACTACCGGTATATCTAAAAGTTGTGCTAATTTCTGCTCATCAATCTCAATACCTCTAGCCTCTGCTTCATCAATCATATTCAGGCAAAGAACTGTAGGCAAATTTAACTCTAAAACCTGTAGGGTTAATTCCAATTCTCTACTTAACAAGGCAGCATCTACCACATTAACCACTACATCAACATTTTCCCTCAGTAAATATTTTCTAGTCTCTAATTCCGCTAAATCAAAAGAGGTCAGGGAATAGGTGCCGGGTAAATCCGCTATTTCAATAGTGACTCCCTGAAAGGTCATCTTACTCACAGTATAGGTGACTGTCTTGCCGGGAAAATTAGAAGTAATTGCCTTATAGCCGGCAGCATGGTTGAAGATGGTACTCTTTCCGGAATTCGGCTGTCCCACCAGTGCGATTTTCATTATACCTCCTCCACCAATATTTTAGCTGCCACACATCTGCCTATAGCCACTTTGTTCCCATGTATACCCACCACAATAGGACCTTGCATAATGGCACTGGTTTGCACCGCCATTAAATCGCCCGGATGTATCCCCAAACAGCTTAATCTCTGCCTGACACCCAGCCCACCTTGAATCCGAATTACTTTGACCCTGCTACCTGGTTTCACATTTATTAAATTTACTACCATAGCTATTTCAACTCCTGATTATATTTCCCGTTATTTATTTTCTGCTTAATATTTTTCCAGCAGTTCCGGCAATATCCCCTTAGTTCCAAGCGGTGCTCTACCGGTATAAAAGAATGTTCCCGGCAGATATTTTTTTGTAGTTTTTCCATACCCGGACAGCTAAACTCCATTATCTTGCCACAGTTAAGACAGACCATATGGTCATGGCGTGGTTCATTATATATCTTTTCGTAGACTATTTTATCGCCTTCGGATAAAGTCTCGGTTATTAATCCACTCTCTATCAGAATGGGAATAGTCCGATAAACAGTAGCTAAGGAGACATCGGACTTCTGCTTCCTTACCTGTTGGTAAATATCTTCCACATGAAAATGGTCTTTCAGTATAGTAATTGCTTTAAGTAATTCTTTTCTCTCATTTGTATATTTTAAATCATTATTCTTTAGATAATTTTTAAACTGTTCTTCATAGAGAGACAATTTATTCTCCAAATGCAATTGATAATCATTCTCAATTATATACTGACAGAAATTAATTGCTTTGTCAATACCGAAACCTTTAAAACTACTATTTATTAAGAAATGGCTGGGGGAGAAATAAGTTAATGGATAAAAGTAAGAAATTAATGACGGGTAAATTATTTAACAGACTCTTCATCTAATTCCGGTAAAGAATAGAATCCATTTTGGGCTAAAATTTGACTCAATGGAATGAGACCTTCGGGATTTACTTTAAATAAATGGGCAGGACAGATGCAATCAGAAGAACCGAAACTCTTCCTAACTATCATTCCTATCCTATGTTGAAATATTTTTTGACTAATGGTACATTCACAGGGTTCAGAACTAATCCAAATATTGGTTATTGTACCTAAAGAGGGGGTACTGAGGAGATAATCAATATGCCAGAATCTGTTTTTTTTCTGACTTAAATGGCGGAGGAGCCGCGACTGCATTGCTCTCCGAGCAGAACCAATATAAACATAATAACCTTGTTCAAAATCAATCCAACCGAGCTTTCCAATTTGTAAGCGTTGGGATTGAACCATAAAAATTAGGAGAATATAGGTAGAACCAAGGGCTTTTTTATGAACTAAACCGGCTATTTTTTCAAAATCATCCGGATATATTTTCTTTCTCTTTGCCTTTATTAGCCTCCCCGGAAGAATCGATTTCTAATTTTAAAGATTTATTCTGTAAAATAAAATCGCCGATTCCACAACCAATATGCTTAGCAATCACAGGACACTTGGCAATCAATAAAAAGAAAATGGGGCTGCTTTCTTCAGATAATGCCTCATAATTACCCTGCCCTTTACTGATAATCATCTCGGCCTCCTCAAAAAGACGCATAAATTCAGAAGAACACTCTTCTAATAGCACGCCGGGACAATCAGCACCGCAAGAAATTACCTTAGCAATATTATTTATCCCACAATAGATAGCATCATCCACTAAAGCATTATTGAGAGCAGGCTTACCCTTCACTACATATAGTATATTCTTTTTATAATCATCAACCAGTTGTTCTATTAAAATTCTATCAAACACTACCTCACCGGCATTATCAGCCAGATAAAGGATATATTTAGATTTCAATAAATACTGATAAAAATATTGATAATTAAAATGTTTATTAGAGCAGATAGCCCCTAAATCAAAATTATGACTTGCTATTCTATCAATTTCAGAAGATATCTCTTGACTATCCTTCAGATTAAAATCAATTAGGTTGCCCTTAATAGCTAACATCACGGCTGTTAAAAGTGGATTATCTGATTCTCTCACTTTTTTCTTTAACTCGGGGTATATTTTGAGAGCCAGTCTGTTACTCTCTTCTTTAATTTCTTTATAAGGGTCTTTTTTACCGGTTGCTTTACTTACCATGGTATAGATTATTCTTCCCATCTCTACGGGGGAGGTATCATATGAGAAATCGGGAACTAATTGGGACAGATTGTACAGTACCTCTTTTTGGATTTCCAGGTCGGCACCGGAAATCCTGGCCGCCTGTAGGGCTTGTCGAAAAAAACAGGGGATACAATCTAAATAGGTACGCATAATACCACCCGCTTTTTATAAAATAATTTTTGGTCAGTAAAGTTCATCGGGTGGAATAGAGAAAGCCGGATACCAATATTCTTATTTTTCATTAGCATCTCCTCTTTCAATATTTATTGCGCGAACCGTTTAAAACCAGATAGACTTTCTTTTGAAAGCTGTTTGTTGTGAAGGTTTAATAAGTCTGTTAATTTTAGATCTCGGCTCAATACCTGTTAATTAATAGTACTGTATTATATTACTTCTTCTTCGGATAAAAATAGTTTTTGAGTTTACTACAATTCAGGAGCATTGAGGTGTTTGTAAGTCCAAATGATTGGAATTAAAATCTTTAATTGCTCTTTATTATATCACACTTTTGTTGGTTTTGCTATAATTTTGTTTTTAGCCTTCTATTTGAGCCAAAATGGACCGCACTACCTCCTCAAAGGCCTCTCGAGCGATACTTTTTTTATTACTACACATGAGGGGTTCACCCTGGTCTCCGCAACTGACTAATTCTGCATCCAGAGGTATTTTGCCTAAAAATGGCACTTTAAAATCTTTAGCTGCTTTTTCTCCGCCGCCTGTTTTGAATAAATCAATCCGTGTGCCGCAGTGAGGACATTTAAAACCACTCATATTTTCAACTATTCCAAAAATAGGAATATGGAGATTTCTTAAAAAAGTAATGGATTTGCGAGAATCTATTAAAGCAACCTCCTGAGGCGTGGTAACTATAACACCGCCGTCAAGCTCAGGAATAAGCTGACAGATAGAAAGGGGTTCATCGCCGGTACCGGGGGGTGAATCGATGACTAAATAATCCAATTTCCCCCAATTCACTTCCATTAAAAGCTGTTTTATGGCTGCACCTTTTAAAGGACCTCTCCAAACCAGAGGGGTATCCGGTGATTCAATTAAAGAAGCCATAGAGACAGTAACTAAATTCTTTCTGACCGGCAGAGGATTTATCTCTCCATTACTACCTGTTAATTGTTTTCCCTCCAAACCGAACATTTTTACAATTGACGGGCCGTGCAGATCGGCATCTAAGAGCCCAACCCGATATCCCTTATTTGCTAAGATACAGGATAAATTTACCGAAACGGTACTTTTCCCAACTCCTCCTTTATTAGATAAAACTAATATTTTATGCTTAATGTCAGCCATATTATGTTTCAATTTTTCTTCCATCTCTTCATTGGCTTGCATTCTTTCTCGTATCAGATCTTCCTGAGTTCTTTCCTCAACTGTTTTGTTACTTGTATTTATTGCCATAATATTCCCTTATCTTTCTACTATACCCTATCAATAAAACCTTGGTAATTCAGTTTTTTATATTTTATAGATTTACGTCATATGCCTATTTAATTTTACGTCCTCTATTTCTGCTTACTATTGTTCGGCACTATGTCATTGACAATGGTGTGAAGAGTGGTCATGTTCAGATCCCTGACCATGGTCTTCTTTGTCCATACCATATCCCTTACCCCTACCGGGCTGACAAAGAGATTCTCTCCCCTCCAATTGGCCAAGCCTATACTGTTCTACTGCCTCATCTATTTCTCCGCTAATACCCATGATAGGACGTACCCCTTTTTCTAAAAAAAGGTCTATCGCTCTTTTCCCCATTCCACCACAGATAACTACCTTTACTCCCCGTTGAGCCAAATATTCGGGCAAAAATCCGGTACGATGACCGGGATTGGCAATAACCTCTCTTTTAGCAACAACATTGTCTTCTAATTTAATGATGGTATAAGCCGGGCATCTGCCAAAATGTTCTGCTACCTGACTACCATCAGTAGAAATAGCAATTATTTCCATAAAGTCCTCCTAATTTATCTCTTTATCTTGGTCCTAATCCGGAATGAGGTGCTGAATTTGGTTTGTCAGCATTCTTCAGGTTTCCTTTTTGGTATTCCTCTATTACGCCCTCAACTTTACCACTAGCACCAGTAATAATCTTAATCCCTGCTGCACTGAGAGTACTGAAGGCATTGGGCCCACAGTTACCGGTGATTACCGCTTTGACCCCTTTATCTATCATGAGCTGGGCTGATTGAACCCCGACTCCGCCCATCCCGCCGATATTGGTGTTTTCCACCGCTTCAAACTGTCCATTGTCAGTATCATAGATAATAAAATTGGGGCATCTACCGAATCTCGGATCGATATCACTCTGTAAATCTCTTCCGGAAGAAGTAATTGCAATTTTCATGAAAACTCTCCTATTAATTTTAATTGTTTAACTAAACATAGATATAGTACTATCATCTATTATGAGTCTTGAAGGCAAATTTAGAAAGCAAATTCACCTTTGAGCTCTAAAATACCTTGATATAATTGCACTCGATACCATATCTAACAAAATTGAAACCACCAGCTAGCTCTTTTCAAAGTAACCGGTGGTTTTTTGATCACTCTGATTCAAAACATAAAAGAATTTACTCTTTATTCTCTTTTTTTAATTCATCAATTCTTTTATTGACTGCTTCCAATTCAGCCTTAATGTCCTCTGCCTCTGACTGGAGTAAATCCATTTCCTGTTTGGGATCCATTGTTCCTTGATAAGGATAACCGGGTCCATAGCAGGGATAGGTGGGAGGGGCTGCGGCATAGGGAGAATATGTAGGATAACCATAGCAAGCACCTCTTCTAAAACCTCTTCCTCGTCCATATCCCATACCTATACGGCCTCCTATAGGGTTGGTATAACCCGGAACAGCATGACCGGCGCAATAGCCGGCTCTCCGACCGGACATTGGACCAAAGCCCATCGGACCAGTTCTATCACCACCTGGCATAATATTCACCTCCTCTGTTAACGAAATTTCATTATATTTTTACTCTATGGCAACCATTTTTGAGTTGAAGCATCTACCTAATAATTAGCTTTATCATTCAGTACTCACCGCATTATCTCGGTAAGTTTTTTATTTGACTTTAATAATCATAACTATTTTATTTCTTATTGATAATGATTGTCATTATCATTTTAAAGCCCATACTATTTTTTGTCAAGTGTTTTATTCTAAAAATATAAAAATAATTAACAGAAAAAGGTTAGACTGGTATTTAATAAATACATGGGGTAAGTATTAAATTATCTTCGGAAAAACCGGCTTTAATTACTCTTAACAGCAATTCTGCATTGTTACTCGGAAAGACAACCGATTAGCAAGGTTGTGTAACTTTGTTGCTAAGATTGAAATATTAAATAATAGTACTGACAAAATCAAAGAATACGCTCTTAACTCATCCAGATCCCTAATAAAAAATAATTAATAATCAGTACAGCAACTAAAGAAAGGAATAGCTTCCAGTATTCTTTATACAATTCTAATGTAGAAACTCCTAAGTGCTCGCAGGTAAATAATTGACATAGATGCAAAGGGGAGAAGAAGTATCCTATAAAACTCCATTCAAAAGTAAAATGGCAATAAAACAATAACTGCATATCTGACAGCGGTAATGCAGCCAGGATAGGCATTATCATGCCTAGAGCAGTCGGTTGATAACCGGTGGTCATGCCAAAGAAAAAAGAGATAAGTACAATACCAAAAACAATTGCTTTAGGGTCAGCAAAAATCGCAGTCAGGTAAGTACTTAATAATTCCATTTCCCCAATAACTCCCTGAATCAGATAAACACCAACCAAAGCCGATAAAATCTTAAAATTAAAAGCCCTTGTTATATCTATCAGAAAAGTGTTTTTGGGAGAAAGTAGGTATACAATCAGCAGATTGGCTAATAGTCCCAAATAAAACGGTAAACCAAAAAAGATATTCAATAGTACTGCTGAATAGACAGGAGAGGTATACTTCAGTAGATTAAACAAATTAGATAAACTTATTCTTCCCGAAGTGGGGGCTATGTCTTTTATTGGCAAAATGTACAAAAAATAGCCAATAACCACATATAACATTACAAATATGAGGTTAACTCCGGCTAATTTATATAGAGAAATCCGGGGAGCCAGGGATGCGACTATTAAAAAACCCGAACTGTATGGCATTACGTGCATAGGAACATGTCTATAGACTAAGTTTATAATAGCTCTTTGGGTCTTGGGAAGGTTAGCTTCTTCTCCAAGCCTATCAATAAAAGGGGCAGAGATAATAGCCCCTCCCGGTACCGATAGCAAACCAATTATGGCCGGTATACTCATCAGAATTACTCGCTTATTAGATATGGTTCTGTATAAATACTTGATAACATTATCAATAATTCTATAGTCTCTTAGCAATACTCCCAGAATGCCTACTTCTGCAATAACTATGTATTGCCTTACTTTATTAAAATTTAAAAAAGTTTCCTTTAGAATGTCTTTGATTGATAATAGATCTAACCCTCCTATCAAAGCCATAACCATGGAACAGATACAAATAGCTATTCCAATAGGAACTTTCTTTTTACTTAAAATGGGAATGGTAAAAAAAGAAACGGCTACTGCTACAATTTCTTGCACTTCCTTCACTCTCATTTACAACAATGTAACTTAACAAAACAATTCATGTAGAAAATAAAATACGGACTGTATAAAAACGAGTTTTAAAATTGTCTGTTTCTAATTATTAAAAATATCTTACCACATTTTATATATGGATTGAATATGCATTTGAAATTATATCATATAGTAGCGACACATTATCAAAATAATTATTATAAAGTCAGAAAAACAAGGTATCCTGCCAAGATTTGATATTCTTCTTTATGTTCGTCTGAAAATTAAATAGTAGAACTAAATTTCTAATACTACATCCTTCTCGCAAAATAGAGCCCAATATTCTTGTTGACCAACCTGTCGGTTTCTCAGGCAATGCATTTGAGACACCATTCAGATATATCGAAAGAAGTTATATATTTTGAAGCAATTACATTATATGATAAGATATTGCATGGAAACCCCAATACAACAATAGGAGAAAAATAATATAATGCATTTAGATTGTTTTAAGGAAGTAAAGCAGTTAACTGAAATGCTGGTTAGAGTACCGAGCATTGTCAAGACTAGTGGGGAGACAGATTGCGCTAAAACCATTTATGAGTGGTATGCTGAATTACCCTATTTTAAAGAAAACCCCGAAAAATTACAATTGGTGCAAACCATAGATGATGAGATTGAAAGATACATAGTTCTGGCTCAGGTTGAAGGAACTAAAGGTGATTCCAAGAAAGCAGTTATTATGATGGGGCACTTAGATACAGTGGAGATAGATGATTTTGGCTATTATAAGAAATATGCTTTTAATCCCGATATACTGCCAAGCAAATTAAAAAAATTGAACATTAGTGAAGAAGTAAATGAAGATATTGCCTCCGGTGAATACATGTTCGGTAGGGGGGTGCTCGATATGAAATCAGGCATTGCCGGGCACATGTACCTTATTAAATATTTTTCTGAACATAGGGAGGAATTAAACGGACATTTAATATCTCTTGCCACATGCGATGAAGAAGATAATTCCAATGGGGTAATCACCGCTTTAAAAGTTTTAAGGGAGATGAAAGAAAAAGATGGATTAGGATATATTGCTGCTATCAATGCCGACTATAGCACCCCATACCATGAAAAAGATGATAATCTCTATGTATACTTCGGCACTGTGGGTAAATTATTACCGACATTTTTTTGTACCGGCAGAGAAACACATGTGGGGCAGGCATTCGGAGGTTTAGACCCCAACTTGCTGGTGGCAGAATTAACCCGACTGATATCATTAAATCCCGATTTATGTGATAAAGCGCATGGTGAGGTAACCAATCCTCCTATTTCTTTAAAACAATCGGACTTAAAAGAAAAATATTCGGTACAAACTGCAACCGCCGCCTATTCCTATTATAACTTTTTTAAATACAGTATGAGCCCCAAGGATGTGATGGATAAGTTGAAGCCGGTAGCAGAGGAAGCATTTACTAATGTTATAGAATATGTGAATAAGCGCCGTAAAAAATTTTATGAAATGACGAATTGCACTTACACAAAGTTACCCTGGCACAAAAGAGTTTATACCTGGGAAGAATTTTATAATGAATTAGTTGCCATTCGCGGAGAAAAATTTAAAACTTCCCTCCTTTCCTTTGCTAAAGAATTGAATGAAAAACACCCTGATATGGACCTGAGAGAATTTAGTGTAAGAATTGTAGAAGAAGCCTGGGAGTGGGCAGTGGATAAGAGCCCTGCCATAATTATTTTCTTTTCCTCCACCTACTTTGCCAGGATAGAAGTAACCGGCGAGACGGAAAAAGAAAAAACTCTACTCGATAGTGTAAAGGAATCAATAGCGTTGCTCCAAAATGAAGTGGAAAATACCATTGTTACCAAGATGTTTTATCCCTATATTTCCGATATCAGCTTTATGAATCTCAGTGATGATGTGCCAAGTATGAAAGCCTTAGAGCTGAATATGCCGGCTTGGGGCACAAAATATTTTCACAATGTAGAGGACATCCTAAGTATCAGTGTACCCGTGGTTACTATTGGAACATACGGTAAAGATGGGCATATGATGACAGAAAGAGTACATATGAAACATTCTTTTGAAACAACGCCGAATTTGGCTTATCTGACCGTTAAAAAATTATTAAAATAAAAGATTGGCTAATTTTTTATACCAATTTGTAAAAAGGAGAGAAAAAATGGCAGAACAAAAAGAAATAAAAATCCAATTTCCTCCGGAGATTATTGGAGGAGTCTATGCCAATAATACCTTTATCGCCCATACCAGAGAAGAATTTATCATGGATTTCGTACTGGTTGCCCCACCTACGGGAAAGGTAACAGCCCGAGTAATAATAAGTCCCGGACATATGAAAAGAATGGTGAAAGCCCTACAGGATAATTTAAAAAAATATGAAAATAAATACGGCAGTTTGAAAGAAACGGAAGGTCCCAAAATTAAATTTGGCTTTCAAAGCCAGCAATAAATAAAAACTTTACAATTTACTCAAAAGTACCCGAAAATCGGCAGTGACATCCGATATAAAATTTTGATTTAGCTTGTTGTTTTTTATCCAATCAATCCAACTAATTACAAAAGTACAGATGCACCCTCATTCATATTTAAGGGTGGAGATACTTTTGCCACCCCATCTGTAGGCAAAACCCTGAGATAGAGATTTTTTATCTTTTACGCTGTACCAATACTTCTATCCCATCAACATTCACAGTAGCGTTGTGTAACCACCTTTGGAGTGGACAGTAGATACCCACGAGCAAGCCCGTGGCACTTTTAAAATCCACAAGCTTCACTTGACCTAAATCCTGGCTCTGTTGGAATGGTACTTAATTGTCCTGGTTTCAAAGTAATAACTGACATTATTGCGTGTTCGGTACTACAAAGATTTCAGACATCAACTTTGTGCGTTGTATTGTATAATGGACATATCCGATAATTTTCTAATAATCGTGGTTAAACTCCTCATCATTGCCGTTAACTATATTCTAACATAGGACCTTCAAAAATCACTGCTCTTTATCTTCTAACCCTTATCTGAGTTTATCTATTACAAAATCCATTTTCGATTAATATTGTGTCGGCATATAAAAAACAGTGCCACCTCAAACACCGGTAACATCCCGAAAGACAGTAACGGAGAAAGAATGTTTGTACCCGTAATCGCACCTTTTAGGATATCGGTTCCGTAGGTGAGCGGCAGACAGTAGGAAAGAGGTCTTAGGAATACGGGCAGACTTGAAATCGGGATAAATAGTCCGCAGAGAAACAGCATTGGGAAGCGGAAGAAATTTGAAAATGTTTGCGCTTCAAATACCTGTTCAGCCGATACCGCAATCAATAGCCCCATTAATGCCGAGGTTGTGGCAATCATTAAAACTGCAAACAATAGTAATCCCCAGTTTACCATACTGAAGTCGATAAAAAAGCTTGCGAAAATGACCGGAACAAATGCATTGAAAATACCGAATAGAACCGTCCCCGCAATTTTGGCAAGTACCATTATACTTATACTTATAGGAGCCAGCAGCAGCCGCTCAAACGATCTCCCGCTCCGTTCAAAGGTAATCGTGACAGCAAGCATAGAGGTCGTACCGAACAAAACGCTCATGGAAATTAAACCGGGAAGCAACTCTAAGATACTCCCGCCGGGAGAGCGGATGAGCTGCATAAGTGTCCACGAAAGGGGGAAAATGATGCCCCAACTGATATTCGGCGGTTTTAGATAATAGCTTTTCACATCTTTTTTTAAAATGTTCCAAAACGCAATCCAGCTTTTCATCAGCAACCTCTTTTTTCCCGGTCCTTTTTCAACACAGAGGATTCAATACCGGTCAGCTTGACAAACACATCTTCCAAAGAAGGACGTATTTCCCGTGCTTCATACACCCCAATCTCCCTGTCGTGAAAAAACTCCATAACCGGGAATAGCGGAATACGTTGATCTGATACCATCACAAGGGAATTGTCAGGCGAGGTTGTGACCTCATTCTCCTTAAAATGGGTTTTAAGTTCGGCGACAGAACTTTCGGCGTTTTTATCTATAACAAATCGGATAGCATGTCCATGAGAAACACTTTCCATCAGTTGAGAAACAGTGCCTGATGCAACAATTTGACCCTCCGCTATAAAAGCAATCCTGTCACAGATGCGCTCAGCTTCCTCAATATAGTGAGTAGTGAAGAAGATTGTAGTTCCCTTCTTTTTCAGCTCCAATATCATATCGCGAATTTGCCTGGAACTCTCTACGTCAATCCCTGTTGTCGGCTCATCCAGAAATAAAACCTGCGGGGAATGAATAAGTGCTGCCGCTATTGTCAGCTTGCGACGCATTCCCTTGGAATAGGCTTTAAACGGCCGTTTTCCTGCATCTTTTAGCCTGAACTGCTCTAAAAGCTGACGGGCTTTTGGCTCTCTTTCCTCCTTACGCATTCCATACAGTGCGGCACAAAAACAGAGATTATCAAATCCATCCATTTCATTGTAAAGATTGCTTTCATCCGGAACGATTCCCATGATTGCCTGCGCCTTTTTTGTCTGCTGCTTTACGTCTATACCATCAACTGTAATCTCTCCGCTCGTTGGTCGGGACAGGCCAATAATCATATTGATCGTAGATGTTTTTCCCGCTCCGTTCGGTCCTAAAAAGCCGAATATTTCACCTTTTTCAATTTCAAAAGAGATATTATCTACAGCGGTAAAGTTACCATATGTCTTTTTTAGATTTGTGACACTGACCATTGCCATGATCGCTATTCTTCCTTACCGTGATCTGCACCGTGGCAGAACTCCTGAACCTCATTACTACATTTCCCTTTCTTGGGGCAATCCCGTTTTTCTGTGGCAGGACAATCGTCGCGCTCTTCCGGTTTACAATCTTTCCGTTCGAGGGCGGCCAAAGCTTCGATTTCCTTTGCGAGTTCGCGTAGTACCGATTGTTCTACATTGTAGTGCATAAAGTATCCACGTTTTTCTCCCACAAGCAGACCTGCCTCCCGCAACACTTTTAGATGCTGGGATACAGTTGCTTCGGTTAGATGCAACTCATTTGCCAGCGCTCGAACACAATAATTATGCCGCAGAAGCAAATTCAAAATGTCCATGCGCGTCTCATCAGCAATAGCTTTCAGTATCTTTTTCTTATCCATAATAATCCTCCTTATAATTTAATTAAGTGTACAACTAATTAAATTATAGGGACTGGTTTTAATTAAGTCAATGCCTAATTAAAATATTAGTAAGCAGCAAACACTTTAAAACTCAAGTTGAGTTCCGATTACAAGACTGAATTTGCACTATATTTGCTCGGATAAACGCGTGATAAAGAGAATAAGGCAGAGATTAATAAAAGGAGAAAATATAAAAGGAAAGACAATATAAATTGAAAGCATGGCATGCCCAACTAAGAAGCAAGAACAAAGAAGGTTCTTAAAAATTGATATGGAAAGCTCAAACAAAATACCGGTAATGCATAATTGAGAGCCGAAAACCAATCTTTTAAAAACAGTTATCTGTCTTTTATGCGCTCTATATGTTTTTTTAGGGCTTGGAAAGACTTGTCACTGATAACATGCTCGATCTTGCAAGCATCCTCTATTGCTGTTTTCTCATCAACACCAAGCATCGTAAGAATTTTGCTTAAAACCGTGTGCTTTTCATAGATTTTCCGTGCAAGCAAGAGGCCGCTGTCAGTCAGAGAAATATATCCGTCATTATCAACGGTAATATATTTTTCTTTTCTAAGGATTCCGATGCCGCGGCTGACGCTGGGTTTGGAGTAACTCATATACTCTGCAACATCAATAGAGCACACCGGGGATTTTGTCTTAGAAAGAACATAAATAGATTCGAAATACATCTCACCGGAGGGCCTTAAGGTCATACCAAACTCCTTAAAACACAAAACTTAAACTCAAAACTTACCAACTTTATGATACATAAATACATAGCAAAATCAAAGGGAAAGTCAAATCGTTGGCATTATACCCTGGCAGCTTGCTGCGGCGGCCTTCACCGATCACCATTCTTCTTCAGGAACTCTTCCAACACATCAGGAGGAAGGGGTTTGGAGAAGTAATATCCCTGTATCTCATCACAGGCTAGG